>Ga0214545_1004355_pt1 | contig 26570 bp, 10 predicted proteins | sample CNSS4metaG_FD_160064 | JGI IMG/M metagenome (GOLD analysis project Ga0214545, IMG submission 160064) | Root nodule microbial communities from cowpea collected in UCLA plant growth center, Los Angeles, California, USA - CNSS4 | ecosystem: Host-associated > Plants > Roots > Nodule | place: USA... | reverse complement strand
AAAAGAGACAATCAGCACCTGCTGCTGGACAATGGTATGAAGGGTCCGATGAACATCTCTTGCCATACCTTTAGCATCGCCACAGACGTAAAGATATCCTCCTTGAGAAATCAAATTCCACAAAATTGCTGCCTGCACCCCGAAAATTAATGCAATGAAAAATTTATCCATAGGGCACCCATTGCCTACAAGGTAGGCAGCTAATGACACTTACTTTATCAATCATCTTGTGTTGAACATACTCCTTTTCAGGTCCCTCTCTTGAGAACGCGACTATCAACTCTGACAGAACACCTTGTTCCACAAATTTGTTTAGCTCATCCTCATAAATAAAATCCTATAAACAGGAAAACCCCACATCATGCTAAAACTCCATTGGGATTCAATGCCCACCAAGTAATTATTTTACCATTTGTCGATTCCTACATCCAAAGAAGAGTAAAGCAGGTCCAATTTGAATACCATTCTCTTTGAGATCCAATCTTTCCTGCATTAAGTCAAAGACAATGCAAGAATTAAAAGGCAGAATCTTACCATAAATTAAGTTGATGGAATCAACAGTATCAGGTTATTCAGGAACACTTGGGGAATCTAGAAATTATTGTGTATTTGGTCCAATTTACTTTAAAGAAATAATCATTATCTTTGCCAATTTGTTGGAAAAAATTTTGAAAAATAAGTACTTCACACAACAATCTATTTTCCCAAACGAGCACTTAATCATTTAGGTAAACTACAGTTTTACGATAAACTAGGACTTGAATTGGAGCTTCTAATTCTCTAAGAATAAGAATTGTGTTTTTTATATTTTAGCTAATTATCGTGGTTGATTTACATGTTTAGGTAGTTTCTATCTGATTCCTCTCTGTCCTTCACTCTCTATTCTCCATTTCCCCCAAAATCTCCCCTCTTCAGTTGAAAATCAGTATACCCTATAAAAACTACGACAATAATAAAGGAATGTTCAGTACCTGCTTTCGATAGATATTTAAAAACTAAACTATCTGTAAAATGTTCATGTACCTGTAAGAATCCCCTGAAAGGTGCCAAGCCAGTTCCAGGACCAACCATAATAATAGGAATGGAATGATCAGCCGGTAACTTGAAGTTTGATGTTCTGATAAAAATAGGAGCCCAACTACACTCAAGACTTTTCTCCAAGGGAATGGCACTCTGATAATATTATGAGGGAGCTTCAGGTTAGATATAACCAAGCTTGAATGAGAACTGTACACTTTCAGGAGGGGGGAAATTCAAACAATTAAGAAAATATTCCAAGATGTCAAAACAAGAATTCTATAACACAAGGTGAATCCATCAAAAGTTTATACCTTCATCCAGGTTGAACATACTCCTTTGTGAATTCTTCCAGTAGGAGTTGGACCGCATACCAATGCACAAGTTACATGTACCCTTTGAGGGGAAAACCTAGAAAATAAAAAAAAAGTTATTTGTGGCCTCTTCTCTCAAACTTTATCCAGATATTTTATATAGTAAAGATAATCACCTAGGTGAGGATGAAATAGAATAATAACGAGGTTGTAAGTGAGGGGCTACTGCAGCAAAAAAAACACCAAGGGGTGGCTTTGCTGATGGGAACTCAGCCATAACCTCAAGAAGACTTCTCTGACTTCCAACCACCCATTTGGAGTACTCATCCTGGAAAACCAAAATTTTCAAATTATTATTAATAGAGGAAAAGATAGAAAAGTGTCAACTTGAGAAAAGAAACAGTATAACTCAGCAGTTTCTTCAACCTTTCCCTGAGGAGATGAGAGGAAATTTAATCTATCTGCTTCACTGGATTCCGAAGTGTGTGCAGCCAGAGCCACTAAAGCAGCCTGAAAGAGAAGCACATCTAACTGTTTCTTCCTTTCTTTAAAAAAAAAAATTCTATTGAAGGACACTGTTATATAATAAAAGATAAAGAAATGAAAAACAGTCGATGAATATTATATAAAAACCTTGCGTGGGGGGTTCAAGAGATCTGCATAATGAGCTAAAGCAAAGCGCAGTGTGCAAGGGCCAGGGAAAGGAGGTGGAAGAGATCCTCCTAAGAAAGTACCATCCTCATTATCAATGTGAAGGGAAAACAACAAATCTAAATCCTGACCCAACAACTTTCCAGCTTCTTCAACAGTTTCATCACAATTTTCAGCAAAAACACCCACATGGTCACCAGTTTCATATCTGAAAAAAGATCAGACAAAACCATCCCCCTGATTACTTAATTGTTTACAGTTGAAACTGGAGAAGAATACTTTCTCATGTATCATGAATTATTGGTACAAAATATTTAAATACAAGGGGTCTGAATAAAAATCACTGAAGTTTACGAATTAGGATCAAGCTATTCAAGTAAACTATATAATCAAGGGAATATAACCCTAAATAAGGATCACACTAGATGAATATAATACTCAACACCCACCCTTAATTTGAGTCTATATATTATATTCATACAGCTGGTTATGTGATAAAAAGTTGTCTTAATTGTGATAATCCTTTGCCTGCCTTAATCGCAACCTCTTTGGAGCACCTTTATTGTGTTGGGTGCAGGGGAGTGTATGCAGCCGCAGACGGAGTAGAGATGTAGTGAATGTGGTGTCCTTATAAAAAGCTTGGATAATCCTCACCTGTCAAGACATCTTTACAAGGTTGAGTTAGACACTGTACAAATTTTAAAGTAGTCTAATCCTAGATCCATTGTTGAGCCATCATTAATGCCAGCCTTCAGCATGAGGGGGTTTATTAGAAAGACAACCTTTTGTACCCCTGACCCACCTTAATGTGGCCTGTATGGAGAATTCTTGGACAATCTTCACCTTACAAGTTAGTTAATAAAGTTGACTTAAGTGCTAAATCCAGATTTTAAAGATTTAGTGAAGAATGAAGATGTCGACAAGTTGATCTTGGAGAAAACATATCTGAAAAGAATCTTTTGTAAGATGAAATGGCAAAAGACCTCTATATTTTGTTTTTTCATGAAAAACTAGATTGGAGGATAGATACAAAGCATCCTGGTTATCACACATAGTCTATCTTGTTCCAATATGGTCTACCTTGTTGTCTCTTTGAGCCTTTTCTTTGGCTCTATTCTCGTGCAAACTAATACTAGAATAACATTTTAAATCCTGGCAGAAACTAAAATACCTCCAACTTCATCATAACCAACTAAAACTAAATTTTTCTTTAAAATAAATGCACAAATCTAAAAATATTTTATATCAAAAAATTATAAAAAACCATAAAAGATAAAATATACTATGGTTTTCTGAGGGCCTTGCTTACAAAAAAATGAGGTCACTCTTTGCTGACATAGTCCAACTTACATTATGCCAGTCCCTGATATGTCAAACTCCAAATGTATGCAAGATCGATCAGAATCAGGTTTGTGAAGTTCTCTTTGAACGGCAACATTAACCCTTCAACAAAAGATACAAAAAAGCTTTATCGTAGAATGCTTAGTAAACAATAACAAACAGCCATAAATCAACATGCACAACATCAGATACCTGCAAGGATGGTGAATATCAAACACAGTATTCCCATTTGCCACATTTAGGTGATTATCATTGCATGATGTGACAGTTGAATCGTGAATAAGCACCCGATATTCAGGAATAGCAGCCTTATAAGGAGTGGAGACAGTATTTACATCATCCTCATCTCGGAGCAACTCATCCAACTGAGGCCACAGAGATTCCTTCCTGAAAGGAAAAACAAATTCAAAACATATTAAATGGAAAAGAGTAGACCTTTCACCCCACACTCAACCATCAACAACACTGTTAACCACCAACCCCCCTCCCCCTCGCATACACCGCCAGGCACAGTAGGCATCATTTAGAATTATCATTTAGTGCTTGTGTTTGGAATGCACATTAATTTAATATTTAGAATTACCATTTACAGGTATTATTTTGTATATATTAACATATGTTGTAGTCATTATATACATAATAATATGATAATTCACCTCACACTCTACCATTAACAACATTGTACACCTCCAACCCCCCTCCCCCTCGCACACACCGCCAGGCACAGTATGCACCATTTAGAATTATTTAGTGCTTGTGTTTGGAATGCACATTAATTTAATATTTAGAATTACCATTTACAGGTACTATTTTGTATATATTAACATATGTTGTAGTCATTATATACATAAAAATATGATAAGTGTGTGATGGTTATTCTAGTAATTTGGAATTTAGTTCCATTTTTCATATTAGAAAAAAGTATATGAAAAAAAAAAAAGCAAAAAGGCTGCAATTTCTTTTTCAAAAGTTAAGAGAGCTAGCCCGATTAATCCACCAACCTGTGGTAGGTTGGGCTAGGCCCGCTTTTCCTAAGTTCATTGATAAGTGAATTGAGTTGGATTGACTCCCCAAGTGACCAACCCCATGGTGGGTTAGGTCAAGCTGGGGTAACCTGTTTTGACAATTTTAGAAAAGAGCCAATAGCTAACCGAGATACCACATTTCAAACAATTTATATATATATATATATATATATATATATATATATATATATATATATATGTGTGTGTGTGTGTGTGTGTGTGTGTGTGTATCTGTATGTATATATGTGTATGTATATACACAATCACAAAAGTGAATTTTATGCATAACAGGAATATACTTACCAAGCAACAAAATCATCCTCAATGGATTGATCGTCATCACCAAGCCCTAGTGGAACAAGACGCTTTGCACCTGTCACAAGCACAAGACTGCATATAAGATATCTATGCAAAGTCAAAAAATATTTGATCACCATTTAATCTTGAATAAACCTTAAACTTAGATTTATGTTTTCGATTCCCACAAATATAAATTTGAAACAATCCTAAATCAATAATTTAGCATTATAGGTTTTTCCGAGATTGTTAAGACATAATGTATTTGTATAATTAAATTCTATCAACAAAAATACAAGTCAATAGTAAGATTTTCAGAAATTTTTTTCTCCAAGCATCAATAACCGTTTTTCCATCCGTTAGATTTCTAGTATGGCAGTATGCATACTAAAAACTTTAGATATAACATACTCACGCACCAGCTCATGCTAAGCTAGCAAAATAAAGTTACACAAGAAAATAAATGGATTTTGAGGAGGAAAAAAAAAATCTTCACAACTAAAAATGATGAATAAAACATATGCAATCAATAAGGAGATATATACCAATTTGACATTTGAAGTCACAAGAAAATAGAGATGATGAGATAACAAACCTTGTTCACTAAGTTCTTGATCAACTATTTCACCTATCTGTTTCAAAAGAGCATGATCAAATGATGAACCCCTTTTTACAAATGAACAAAATTAAAATCATCTGAATTTTACCTTGTTAAAATGTTCATATTGCCGGTTACCTAAGCCAAAAACACCATATGTGAGCTGTTGAAGCCAGGTACCCCTCTCATCTTTACCCTAAAATTATGTCCCCAAAATTGAGAATACTTTTAGGTAAAGCTAGAGAGAAAAAGACATTAAACCTTGGAATATCTTAGAAGAGCGATGTAATAATACAAACCTCAGTAAACCATTTGCAGAATCTTGCAGCATTGTCAGTTGGTTCTCCATCTCCATATCTGCCATGTCAGGAACAAATGCATGACATTCAATATGGATTTCAAAGAACAAAATGAATTTCAAGTTTTCAACCATTTTTATGCGCATAATTCTTACGTTGCCAACATGAAAAATGCAAGTGACTCTTTCTTCAGCTTCTCTTCATATTGATCATCATCCATTGCATAGTCATCCTAGTTCAATTTATATATATCAAATACTTAAGCCACATCAAGCTAGATTTTACCATTTGAAGTTCATATAGATTAATTCTACAAGTCACTAGTTCAAAAGACTATCGAGAAGTCCCCAAAACAAACATTTTGAGAAGTGACACATTTTCCCCACTACAACCATGACAGAGGGATTGTTGAGCTTTCAGCCCAGGCAACTTACCAGGTCAACAACTTTAACAACTGCTTTTTCATACCTAGCCTTGATTTCCTCTGCCAAAGCCTACAATATAAAGAACGCATAAAAATAGTGGTTATATAACTAAGACACGATTGACTGAATAAATTCAATGTCATCTTAGAAACTGAGTTAAGGTTTGACTCAACCCTATAAAACTGACACACACACACACACTTCACACAGGTTTTCCTTGTCTCAATTTTAACCTTCCCGTGCCTTGCCTAACTTTTAGTACCCATACATAAAGGGCTTAAAACACTACCTTTTGTTTCTTACCTCCTCTTCCACACTATCTTTCAACCACCAAAATTCTTTATGTATATCTTAAAATCTATAAACTCGCCAAGATTGTTTTACACACCTTCCTAACGTTTTTAGGCACTCATCTCCAAATGATGTTAGCATTACATTCCTCCAGTAACTTAGGGTCTGAATGGACTAATTTCTCCAAAACCTCCTTTTAGGAAAGAAAAATAGGAATCAAATAATAAAATTATCTTCTCCATAAGCTAAAAGTAGCTTATGCATGAGCTTATTTGTAAAATCTTTCTCTTATAGCTTTCTAATTTTTATTTTTAAACTACATATAAGCTAATACTAGCTTAAGAAGTCAAATTTATTTATTTTTCTTATTTTTTATTTCCTATAGAAGAGTTTAGGGAGAAAATTGTCGAAATAGAGTGTTATTCTTAAAATCAAATGTATGTCACCCTTGAGCTTACAATTGTCAATAGTGCACAATGTATTTTCCCGTCTTCTCCTGTAACCTCAGATGCACTGTGCTTGGCCATTGCAGTGCTTTTCACTACAAAATATTGCACATTGTTGCGAGCTCTATTACTCTCACATGTCAAAGATCCTTTTCTTTTTATTCATCGCCAGAGACCCTTTGTTGGCTGAAATCCATGTCATTTCATGGGTTTTGGGTGGCAAACTCAAGCTTGTCCTCCATAATAATCTGATATTTTTTCTCTTTTTCACTTCACACCTTTTCTTGTCACTTCTTTGTTCCCTAGCCCCAGTTTGGTGGTTCTTCCTAGCTTGTATACATCTGACTATTTTTTCTATATTCTCTATCACCATCCCCAACTTTTTGTTCTCCATTGTGTAATTGAAACATGATCGGCCATTATCTGGTGCCCTCTCTGGACATTTCTGACCTTTTCCAGCAAATTCGTGGTGTTTCTGAACTTACCCTGACCTCAGGCAGGCACCATCTCCAATGTTCTGCGCTTTAGTTTCTATTCAGATCACTCTCTCAACACTATTTCTCTCTCTCTCTTACATATTGTTGTATCCTTTCATTAAACACTATCTCACACAGGTCTTTCATGATTTCAACTCTGGTTTATGTTCTCTATTACCATAACAGCATATGAATGTCACTAATTTTGTGTATTTTTTTCTATTAGAGCACGTGTGCTGATTATATAACGTGTACATAAAATTTCATACAGCAGTCATCTCACTATCCATTATCCTGCTACATACAATGGTTTTGAGTTCAGCCACTTTGTGCCGCTACCCAAGATTGATGAAGCTTAATTTGTTACTACTTGATTCTAGGTTTGTAACTTTTTTATTTTTTGTTTACAACTCTTAAATCAAACATTAAAGATCAAAACTTTGATATGTATTAAAGCTCTTGCGGCATTACCTTGCAATTCTTGAAAATTCTTGAGTGCTCACTCTCATAAATGCTCAGATGTTCCTCTCACATCTTAAAACAAGTGTTCATAATTATTTAAACCATATGCCATTGAGAAATCGAGAATAGATTATCCTTTCTCATTTAGCTCTCATAAACAAAAACCACCTTCAGTTGTTATAGATATCCTTACTTCTCTATCAACATTTGTTTAGATCTCCACCTAGAATATTTTCTAATTGAGGAAAACTTTGAATTATCCTCTTCAAATCTTCCAAAATCTTTTCTTCCAGAAGTGTATCCAGTTCTACTTGTGGTGTATAATCACTACTTTTTAAAAGTTAATTCTTGTCTCTGAGCATTTTACATTCTCCTTGTAATTCTAGTCCACAATGGTACTGTCTTCATCTTTCCTCTAACTTTTCCTGTGTACCAATGTTTAGACCCGGTAGTGTCAAGTACGTGCCTTTCGTTATTTTTTTCTCTAACTCACTTAGTTTCGTAAAGACGCATTATTTTAATCACTCTCCAAAATCCAAATCATAATATCAATTAATTTACCTCCAAAGACTTACCAGTCAAACTACCAATATTCCAAGCATCAAGACTAATCAAACACATCTATACCAATCCAAACATATCAGAAGACCCTCACTCATTTAATACTAGCAGCTCTAGCAAAAACTATACACTATGCCTCTTTCCAACTAAAGGCATAAAACTATCTGCTTACCGATCCGGAAAAAAGAGTTGGGAAGAATCATTTCTTAAGCACAAGTGGACCCGGGGAATCACTTTAACTTGACATGCAAACAAACGAATATTCTCTTGAGCACATTTCAAGGAATAAACTCAAAACACAAAGGTGCTGCACGCGCACGTATATAAAACTTATCCAGAGTCAACTCAGCAACGCATTTCCAACAAAATCGAAAAGCAAAAGCTTAACATCAGAAAAGAAAGTGGCAGTCATAGTACACAAACACGAACACACACAGACACACCTTTGCAAATCCCTCAGCGGTACCGGTTTGAGTTCCGAAGAAAACCACAACCCTGGTCTTCCCCAAAGCAACATCGACTTCATCTTCCTCTTCTTCCCGCAGCGGCAACCTCGGCACCGCGAGCGACTTCTGTTCCTTGCTCCGATCCGAAGATTTCTTCCATACGAACACCAGAAGTCCAATCAGCAAGGCGGCGGAGGTGGTGAAAACCAGCAGTAGCGAATCCGAAACCGAAACGCCCAAAACGGTGCGCACCAGCTCGTAATTCGACGCCATGAATCGAAGAAGACAGAATGCCCGCAGAGCTCAGAGCACTCCTCTTACTGTATATAGTGTGAGTGAGAGCTGGAGGGAGCCCTAGGAGGTCGTTGAGCGCGAAATACAGAGAGAGAGAACGTGATGGTGCGAAACGAAAGTGGTGCGTTTTGTATGAGGACCCACTGGTGGTGGCAAACTAGGAAAGCTTTTGGAGGTGAGAGAACATGGCGTGGCCTCCTTGTTCTGTTGTTTGGTTTGTTTTTGCACTTTCAAGCCAAGCTCTAACATCATGATATGTGTGATGTGACTTGCCAAATATAATTATGTGTTAATTATATTTATTTAAGAGTGGTAGAATGAGGCGACTCGTTTTCCACGGATTTATTTTTTAGTGGATTAAAGATTTTGTATTCTAATTTTATACATAGATTGGTACATTTGTAGATTATGAGTTCATTTTTTATTTTGTTTTTTCAATTATTATTATTATTATATTTGTTGTAATACAATTATAAAAAATTTACTCGACTCATTATTTACGTTATTTTACCGTAATAATTAAAAATGAGAGTGTTAATTTACATCATTTTAACAAACAAACAAATAAATATTTAAATTATTTAAATATTATTAATTAACATTTTATTGTTTAAAAATTCAAAGCTTATAAAAAATGATAAAAACTAATAAAAGGTTGTTATATATGAGTTACGTGTCAATTCTACCTTTAATTTGTTCCAATATATATATATATATATATATATATATATATATATATATGTTAAGTGAACTAAATTACTTAATTTGACTTGAACCATGGTAAGTTAATTTGGGAGGTTGAAATTTATTTTGAATATCTATAATTGTATTTTTATTTTCTTAATTAAAGTTTAATTATTTTATAAATTTAGATATTTTCTATTGAATATATGGTAAAATATTTATCATTTTAATATTGAAAATGAATTTTTTACTTTTGTAAGCATTTATTGTTAAGTTTTGGTTTTAGAGGTAGCTATTATTTCTATCTTGGCTTTTTTGTATATCGAGATTCGTTTAAAGTGAAATTTGTAAAAAATGGGTCTGTTCAATTTTTTTTTTGTAAAATAGGGTCAAACTGGTAGGGTGAGCGACAACATTACAGGTGAAGTCGTCTCTCACCCTACCGATTTTCTTTCTTTTTTCTTTTTAAAGCAAAACCGTGTTATGGGAGACCGGTTTCTATTCACTTGAAAAGTGAAGTCGTCATCGTACATGACGACTTCACTTTTCAATTTTTAACGGGACAATTTTTCCTGCTCGTGTAACCAGCTTTAAAACTATCAAAAGCAAACATTGAATATATCTGGAAAATGCTCAAGCAGTTAAACACAACAAGAAGGAAAGTTAATGCAAGGAGAATCCCTCGGGGGGCATTTGGTTTTCGTAGGCCCAAAAGCCACCAATAGCAATGGGGAAGAGGCACATTGCAATGAAGAAATAAGTAACCTTGGCTCCTTTCCACATTGGCACACCAGCTGGGTGCTTAAAAGTTTAATGCACTGTGAACTGAATTTTCAAGGCCAAATTGTGACCTCTGAAAGAAAAGGCTATAATTCCAAGTGCATTCATGCCATGATGGCAAGAAATACAAGACTATAATTCCAAGTGCATTTATGGCAAGAAATATAGAAGCAGAAGGTTGTGACAATTATAGGGGTTCGTAGGAGATTGAAGGTGGTCTTCGTTGGCTTACAGAGAGGATCCCCCTCATGGTAGAGTAAGTTATAATACTGAAACGTTAAAAATTGAAAAGTGAAGTCGTCATGTACAAGGACGACTTCACTTTTTCAAATGAATAGAAATCGGTCTCTTATATCATGATTATGCTTCTCGAAAAAAGAAAAAAGAAACCGGTAAGGTGGAAGACGACTTCACCGGTAGTGTCGTCCTCCACCCTGACGACTTGACCCTTTTTTATAAAAAAAAAAATTCAACGAACCCCTTTTTACAAATTATAGTTCAAATGGACCCCGAAATACAAAAAAGCCTTCTATCTTTCTATCTTAGTCTAATCAATTAATTTATGACTATCACTTTCTTTTATGATATTTTCTAATTAGTTAACTCATTTTTATGTTGTGTTTGAATTTAGGTGTTTACTACTTTTGCATTGTGTTTGAAGGTATATTGAATAAAGTGATTTTGAGTATAGATATTGGCCCCAACCCATGAGCAGAAAGTTGGTCATAATTAGTGTAGTGATTCTTTTTCCCTCTTTTCACATGCACCGAGAGTGTGTAGTAATTGGACATGAATATGGATATGAACATGAAGGAGTTATATCTATGCATAAATTAAGATGTTGCATGTAGAAGTAAATTTCAAATTGTTTCACTTATGGAATAAAAGCAATTTCAAATTGGTGTATTAAATCTCTAAATTAAAAAATAATGAGAAAATTTTGATGTAATTACACTGATTAAAATCCATTAATTACAGTCTCTCACTAATACTAACTCTATTGGATTATAAGCTGTTTTTAGAAAAAATGCTAGTATGAAAATATCTTTGTCTTTTTCATTCAACACTCTTTTCTTTTGAGCCGTTTTTATATTGGAATTTTTGACCTCATACTATGTTTTCTTTCTTTCTCTTTTTGTATTTTTATGTAATGTCCTTCATTTCACCTCAGTAGGTATTGTTTGATTTGATTTGTTTTTTTCTCTTTGAATTATTCTGTATTTTGTTAACAATATCACCTTTTAGAATTTGTTACATGCTTTGATTGAAAAATGTTTTGGTCAGAAACTTTGCAAGTTCTAATAAATTTCATATTATTTAGAAATCAAAATTAATTTTAATTTATATTTTTTTTTCTCCCTCCAACATATGAGATCGACAGCTGAACTAGAGTCTTATTCAGATACACCCAATAAATAATAAATAGGATTAGAACAAAAATATTTATAAATTTAGATTTTTTTTTATTAGGTTATTGGTATTATTTATCATGTCATTAAAATATATTAATATATATATATATATATTGATTTAATATATTAAAAAAAATTAATAAATTACTTATTTTATTAATTTATTTATTATAACAAAGTAAAAATAATATAAATGATTAATAGTTTTTAAAAATAACATTAAATTACTTCCTTTATTTATTTATTTTTATAAAAGTAAAAGTATTTAATAATTATATATTTTGAATTTTGAATTAATTTTTTTGACGTTTTACTGTTTTAAAAAACATGTCAAGAAATCAGAAAAATAAACTAAATCTCTTTGAGTAATACTGTGGTAATAACATGTCATTAAAATATATTCAGCCAATTACATTAATAATGATATTTTATGTTGTGAACTTGATTTTAACTTATGCAATAAATAAATAACGTTAGAACAAAATTATTTACTACAATATTCTTTTGAAATACCTTTATTGCCAAAAAAAACTGATAATTATGAATTAACACTTATTTTAAATGGTTTTATTTAATTCATAACTATACGATTATTATTATTATTATTATTATTCAATTTAAAAATTTGAATATAGAAACAAAAGAATTGTCTTAATAAAAAAATTGTACTTCACTTTGACGTTGAGAAAAAGTCATGTATGTCTGTGTCATGATTAATATCTTTCAAGGTTTTTAGTGTCATTCATTTTGTGCTTTTATCTTCATTTCTTTTCGTCTTCATTTATTCATTGTCGTCTGTTTTCATGGTCAAGAAAATAGAGGGACCATCTTCGCAATCTTGAATTGTTGCCAAAAATAAAAACGATATTTTCTTAGTGTTTGATTCATTTTAAACAGCTCAATAAATTCTTAAAATATCTCTCCATCGATTATAACAATTGTAAAAAGAGTTAATTTGAAGATTGGAAACTAAACCAATATTGATTTCCTAAATTATCAAAATGAAGAGCGTTTTAAATTGACACTACTATTTTTTCTCTTTTTTTTCTCCAAATAAATTTAACATTATTATAAAGATATATTTATACATTTTTAAAACCTCTGAAGTTGTTATGCCTTATAACTATAATAAGTTATGAGAAAGAAAAATATAAATATTTACATGAGGTGTGAAGAGTTACTCAACTCAATAAAAATTTTCTTTTTTTTCATATTAATTTATTAAAAATTTATTTAATATATAAAGTACAATATGATATATTAAAAGAAAAGTAAAATGTAAGATATTTGTCATAATATATAATATTCGACAATAATAGAGAAGAATAAAATATATTATATTTCCATCAATAGGATTTAAATTGAGAGATATATGATATTTCTACTCTAACACCCTTCTCAAGATGGGATGTAACTTATGAAGGTCCAACTTGAAAGTAACAATTTTGGAAAGCAATCGAAAGAGAATCTTGAGAACTTTAGAAGACTGAAAACTTGAGAAATTTGAGAATTTGAAAAATTCGAAAAATTTGAGAAATTTGAAAATCTTGAAAAATTCGAGAACTTTAAGAAATTCGAGAGTCTTGAGAAGTCGAGAACCTAGAGAAAATTGATGAGAACTTGTAGAAAACTTGAGAAATTCGAAAACTTTGAGAAGTCAAGAGCCTTAAGAATTCAAGAACCTTGAGAAGTCGATAATATGGAGAAGTCAAGAACTTGAAGAAAGTCAAGAGAACATGGAGAAAGTCAACGAGAATCTGGAGAAATTCGACAAGAATCTAGAGAAAAGAACACGGAGAAAGTCACGAGAACATGGAAAAATTCGACAAGAACCAGGAGAAAGTCACGAGAACATGGAAAAAGTCGGCGAGAACCTGGAGAAAGTCGACGAGACAGGCGAAAAACGATGAAACAAAGGATGAAGTATGATTCACCATTGTAAAAAATCAACAAGAAAAGAGAAAATATAAAAAGTGTTTTTATTTGTTTTTTATCTGATATCATATTAGATATTATATATTGAATTTGAAGAGAAAAATAATTTATGAGAAGAGAAAATCAACGAGGAAAACACTTCCCAAAAAGAAAATTGCATAAAAAAGTTGACTTACAAGAATGACTTACATGGAAAGAGAAGATGACTTCCAAGAAAAAGAGAAAAGAAGATAACTTCCAAAAGAAGAGAATCAACTGCCAAAATCCTTAAAAAATATGTGCAAATGAAAATACCACTTACAATTGAAAATCACAACCAATCCATAATACAAAATACATTGTAAAATATTTCGTCGATTCTAACCCGCCTTCAGATATTATATAACTTTTTTTAATATAGCATTATTTTAATAAAACTGTGATTAAATAAGTGATTCTAAATATTATTTCTCGATGCCTAATGCCAAATATTTTATTAAAATTTCATATTTTACATAATTTCATATGCATCAATTTTCCTTTATGATAAGCTCACGTGATTTATTATTTTAAAATCCATTCTAATTAATCTACATGTTTTTCTATCGTCTTATAGAACTTATAATACTTATATACAAAATCTTCTGGTTAAGTTGACACTATTTTTCACATTTTAAAGGACAACCCACGTTTGAAATAATTGTGGATCAAAAAGGATTGTTAACTCATGATTAACTATCATTTTATTTAAGAAAAATAAATAGTGGATGTTGGAAATGTTTTGGTAAGTTCTGAAAATGATAAAATAACATATAATACTTTTATGAGATTATTGAAACACATTATAGAAAAAATATTAATAATTTATTTTTAGTGGATATAATAAACAGCTAGAAAGATTACAACTTTTGTTAATTTTTTGAACTGCTATAATTTCTTCAAATTATTTTAATGGTTCTAAATTTAGTTTCGTTGATGTCGTTTTTATTAAAGGGTCAAGCTCTTGGTAAAGCTCTTAAAGAGAAATTGATTTGAGATTTTGGTCACAAGGATAATGAATACGAGAATAAATATATTAGAATAAGAAATGTATTTTAGTGGTTTTTATTTTTATTGCATTTTTTGTAAATTACTAATAGATAAATTAATATCACTAGTATATTTTGTGAAAAACAATATGTGATATTCATGACTTGTATTATGACTACTAACTTTGCATACTGAAATATACATAGTTAGTAGTTAATATTTGTTAGTAAATGAACATATTTTTTTAGCAAGACTTATAAACAAACACAATAGTATTATGGAGGCCATTTTTTTTTTCAACAACAACAACTAATGAACCTTTGAAAACATTCCCCCTTGTGTGAGTGTGACCCTATTTTGTTTTTTTAAATGGATACAATAAACAATCACCTTTTGTAACAATAACTTGTGTTGCTGAATATGTATTGCTAATTGAGTTTTCTTACAATAATTCCATTTGAATAATTGAATATTCCATTTCTTACTATCTTTGTAAGATAATGAAGATCACTCCCTTAGCAATTTATTTATGTATTTTTACGAATGTAAACAAGAAGTGATGTGATTCTCTTTTAATAGTGCTCAAGTTAGTCAAACATTTTCAATCAATACTTGATTATTTTGGTGTTGTAAAATGATCGTTTTAATATTAAACCATTTTCTTTTTCATCCTTCGTCTACTATTTTTAATGTTTACAACATTGAGTTAATACTTGTATACATCGAAAATGGCGTTCTATGTTTAATTGAATTTAGATTAAATAACTTTTTGGATTTTGAAAATCCAAAATTATTGTGATTTTGGAATAGTTCATGTTATGAAATGTGGGATCGAATGAAACTCAAGTAAGGCATGAGTAGGTCAGGTTAGAGCTCTCTCATGCAAGGTCAAATAAAGATAGACCAAAATCTTGGAAGGTTGGACTTATGACAATAAAAATTGAGCCATGCCAAAATCAAGTTAGACTAGGTCACTCTTAGCTTAGTTTGGGCCAAACTAAACATAATTTGGGTCGGTTCAGGTTGGTCTTAAGTCAAGTTGGATTAGACCAAATTTAGGTCATTCTAAATCAGGTTAAATCCAAGTCAAGTTAGGTCGGGACAAGAGACACGTTATGTTGGTTGGGTTGGGTCCAATCAGATTGGATCAAGTAGACATGCCAAATCGAGTTTAACTTTGGTCAAATTTGGTTAGGATTGCATCAGGCTAAATTGAGGGCAAAACCACGGTAAGTTAAGTTTAATAGGAACTAGGTCAAACCAAGTTACTAAAACTCAAGTTGGACTAAGTTGGCCTAGGGTCCACATCGAGTTAAGTTAGGACAAGCCCTTGTAAGATCATGTTAAGTCACCCTAAGTCCACTTGGAGTTAAATTGACCCAAGCATAAGTTATGTTGAGTCACCCAAGGTCCACATTGAACTTAATTGATGATTTGGACCGAGATCACATTATATTAAGCTAACACAAGACCACATTAGACCAATTCAGCCTAGAATAATGTCAAGATGAGTAAATTTATATCCAAATCGAGTCAAGTCAAGTTGGGTAAAGATAGGTTGGGTCAAAGTTATGTAAGGTCAAGTTGAATTGGATTAGATTTGACCCAAGTTAAATTGAAACTAAATTGAGTCAAACTCATATTAGTTTGGATTGAGCTTGGCCAAACTCATATTAAATTAGCTCAAGTCTAGTCAAGTCAAAATGAGTTGGGTTTGCAAATTTATTAAATTTAATTTAATCTAAGTTAAGTTGAGTTTATCCGCATACCGACCTAAATGAATCTAAGCATAACAGATTCAAATATAATTTTAAAAAGTTAATTTGATATAATTTAAATTAAATAAGAGAATCTAATTAAATTTAATGGAGTAAAAGTATATCTAAAATTTAATTTATTGAATTTAGAATGGATTAAAAAATATCTACTCGAGTATTACAATGCAAGCAATTATACATTTATGTTGAACACTTATTTATTTTATATTCCTCACAATCTTAATCATTAACAATTTTATTAATAGTTGTAATCTGGCTTATGAAGTTACGCTTTGGATCATCAAAACGCAAGTGAGTGAATGCCCCATTCTTCTCTTAGCTTCTCTTTGAGCTGCTCAACTTCTTTTTCAGGCAAAGTAACGGTCACCATTCTCCCACTCTTCCCATCTTCTTCATCTTGCAATCCCGGCAGCACCAAAACGACACCGTCACCACCCACCCCACCAACTCCACAATTCACCACAACCGGTTTCTCTCCATTCAAAACAACCTCGTAAATACCATCTTCTTCCAAATCCACAAAAGTCAATCTTGCTCCATAAACCACCAAATTCTCTTTCCCTTCCTTCTCTTCCACCAACTTCTCCACAACGCTATTCTCAACCCTTTTCTCCTCCCCAATCAGCTTCGCCAAATCCGCCACGTCGGATTTTCCAACCGCCACGTCTGCTTCAACCACACTTATAACCACGTCGTTCGTCGGAAACTCATCCGAGCCACCGCCACGTGTCAAAACTGTCACTATCTTTGGCTCCGAGTCTCTGATGCGTGCCACGTGTTTCCACACCAGAGCCGATAGAATCTCGAAGTACGAGGTATCGTTGGCCTGGTTTTGGTCGCATGTGAAGATGGACGTTACCAGATGGTTAAGTTGGTTGGGAGTAACGTGGAAAGTGTGGCTCACCATCTTGGTGTCGTTTGCGGCGAGCCAGAGATCCTCTACGGTCGTGACCATTTTAACGGAAATGGGATTCCCGTGATTCCCATTGTTTTGTGGTGGGGATGGAGCTGGTTTGTGACTTGTGACGTGAAGGGTTTTGGGTGGCGCGTGACCCGCGAGTATTCGACTCCACTTGGTGATGAAATTGAAAGCTGAAAAAGCATCTCCAAGAACATGGGACCAACTAAGCCCCACAGAAAGCCCACCACATTTGAACCAAGTGAACTGCACGCAAAACAAATAACATAATGACACATTGATAGTTAGTTGCATAGTACCACATAGAATTCTACGAGGACATATAAGGTCCACCAAGTGACAAAATTGGATTAATGATAACGATGAAAAGAAATTATGAGTTCAATTCTATCCACTAATATAACATTAATAATCGATAATTATCTATAAAGAAAATTCACATAAAATACTTAACATCTGGGTTATGATTTGTTTTTTACACCATACTCTTCTTTCTTAAATTCTATTATTATTATTTTTTATGTTTTATCTTTTCTTGCTGTCACTTGTCCGATGTATGAGCCAATAATGTTGTCTGAGAGTTAATGAATGCACACCTAACCGTGGTCATTATTCAGGCACGAAGATTACGACAGATAACACCTATCGGATAAGAGCAAAAGCAATTGTGGAAAACGAAACCAGAAACCATAACTGTATTTCATTGAATAATTTGCCATTCATTTGTATTGGGAAAACTTGTCTATTCAAATCATGCAGAGTACTTAAGATAACAAAGTAGGTAGGCAAACAAATCTGTATTATCTGTTGTAAGATGTAATAGTTAACATTATTAATTAATAAGGATATGAACCTCTACGATATAAGTATTTTTTTTTAATTATCATTTATATCGTATACAAAGTGATATTACCAATATTTAAATCGACGTTGCTCCTAATAATTACACCTCTTACTTGTATTAACTTATATTAATAATTATAGACAAATTTAAAACCACTTTATGCAACAGGAAAACAAATATATAAATTAGGAGAAAAATGTTCATAGGTCATATCGGTTGTTATACGAAGATGACGTTCTTATTTCCCAACCCCACTCCAATTTATTTATTTATATATATTCAAAATTTCAATCTTATTTGTAAAAAGAAGTTCTTTCAATTAAAATAAAAACATTTTTTTAGCAACCCCTGATGTCGAAAACATTTATTATTTATAGTAACATGTTGTGCTTTTTTTCCTTTAGTTTTTTCCCTGTTTTTTTAAGGTGTCATTTAAGATTATTTCAAAGAAATTAAGAATACAATAATTTTTTTAAATCTTAGTTAAACATTGATAAATTTTTATTTTACTTATTTTATCTGACCATGACAAATATAATCTAATTAAAACTAGGTGAAAAGTAAGATTAATACAAACTAAAATGGAGTAAAAATATCGTATAAAGATCAGAAAATAACAGTTAAATAAAATAAACAATTTGCAAAAACAAATCTCGCAGCTAAATAAGGAGTAATAAATAAGCAGTTCTATAATAAAAACAATTATTGACGATTAACGAATAACATATTAAATAATTAATACTTTTAACAAATAATTATTTTATTTTCTACACTAATTTTTTAACCAAAATATATATATTTTAAAAAAATATATCTGAGACAATTTTAATTAAAAAAAAGAAGCAAGCTAACAACCTTCATTTAATTTAATTGAACTAATCAAATACACCCTCGCCTATTTTTCCATTAAATTAAACCACCTTACTTTTAATTCCCTTCCAAATTAATCCTTTTCTTTCATTATCCCAAAAGATGAGTGAATTTAATATCTCTGATGCGAAACAAAAGCCATTAATTAACTGGTGAAATTTCCATGAAGCTATAGTACAAATTATAAAAAGTCTTTAAAGCAAGCAACGCAACAACACACTTTGTATCACACACCCAACTAACATGCCCAAAATTAGGACTTTAGGGTTGTTAATTATAGGCAACTCACATAAAAACCATCATAAAAAACGAAAAAGCTGGTCCGTGAAATAAAGTTTCACAATTCATAAAAAGAGTTTTTTCTGAAGACATTCTCAACTGTCAACAATAAATTAAAGCAATAACAGAAGACGAAAAGTAAAAGTAAAAAAGAAATTACAGTATAAAGATACCTTTTATTTTATATTTTCAACAATATAATAATTCAAAGCAATAAAAAAATGAAGTTTTAAACAGTTTAAAACATATTTTTTTTTTGTATAAATATATAAATTAAAAAGTATAATAATTTTGAAGAAAGTGAAAATGGTGTACCTTAAGAAAGACCAAGGGGGAGAAACCTAGGTCAGGACCAAGCACGTGATCGGGGAGAAGAGCGTGATGAAGGGAGGAGCCGTTTTGATGGAACCATTCGCGAAGGGTGAGGTGGGAGTGAGACTCGGCGATGCGGACACCAGCGTCGTTGCACTTGATGAAGGGTCGACCCGATTCGGAGATGCGGATCCGACCCGAGAGATGGGTGACATGGTCGAGGAGTGGGAACATGGGTTTCTTGAGGTCGTAGATGGAGAGTCCCTGAGCAGCGTGGTTGACGAAGAAGTAGAGGGCTCTGATGTAGTGGAGCTTCAGGAGCAGGTCCATGGAGCTCAGCTGCCACTCACTCTGTTCGTCGCCGCGTGGGGTTGCCGGCACCACCGTTGAGATCTTGGAGCTCGGAGGCTGGGTTTCTTCCATAAGGGTGGTGGTTGTGATGAACAAAGAAGAAGAAAAGAAGAAGAAGAAAAAGAAGGTTTGTGTTGTGTTGTGTTGTGTGTGGTGTGTGTGAAGCTGTGTTATATAATGGTGTTAAACTTGAGTTAGTTATTAGTTGGTATAGTCTATAGATTGAGTTAAAGTGATGAGATAATAGGATCATTAATGAAGGAAACTGATGAATCAGCGAGAGAAGAAAGAGAAGAAACGAGAAGAAACTAAATGCGCAGAGGTTATGTGAACACAACAAGTAGTTACCACTCTCGCATCAACCAAATTTATTTTACTGTTTATTTTTTATTTTTTTCATATAGAACAATCACACTACTTTTTTTTTTTTTTTTTTTTCTTCTATTTCTATTGTCATGGAGTTTAATAGAAAATTTTAAAGAGGAAAAGTAGTTTTTTCTTTCAAATGGTCAGTGTAATTTTTTTTTTCAAGAGTGAATGTAAATGATTTGTTTTTAATAAATAATTACTGTAATTTTCTTTTTTTAATAAAATTACATAATTACATGTTGTCTAATTTATTAATATTGTTTTTTTTAATTGTAAGTTTTTACAGTGTTATTCTAGTAATTGACACGAAAATAGAGATGGGATGGGCACAGCTCATAATGTTTATATACAAATTCTCAGGTCCTAAAATGCTTTGAAGTGGTATCATCATTTTACATTTTAAGCAAATTCTAACAGTTTTGTTTTAATGAAACTTAAATATTTAGATAATTAATTCCTTTAAAATATTTTTAATATGGAATGGTTGTTTTTTATTATTAAGACTCAAGATTTTATATAAAATATACTTTAATTTGAAAACTATTATCATTATTCTTAAATTTGAAACCTTTATCATCTTATTAAACTTTAATTATTCACTTTACATATCATTTTTTTTTTCAATATATCCTTTAGGAACATGTGGCTTTTCCGATGATGAAAATCTTAACTGGATTCTTTAGGAACGTTCTTGGTGCGCTCATGAAAATCTTAATTGGAAGCTATGAACGACATATTATTATGAAAGTATAGAAGAGTAGGTTTGACATAGGAAACTTTAAGAATTCGGAGTAAATATGTGATACATTGTATCTCATAAGTAATAATGGCGGGCACGATATAATGCTTTAGAAGAGCTTCTTGATATGGTAGGTTGTTTCCTAGATTTCTATGATGTAATGAAATCTCCTTGGTAGATAGCATATCATGAGATAGTCCAACGAGTTTACAGACAGCTTGTTCGGTCAGAGTCACTAAAAGCTTTTAACTGCATAGTTTTAATCGCGGATAAAGATACCGCCACAAGTTCCTTTTAGATATATGTAGCTCGAAGATGATTAGTAGTTATTCAAGAAACATATTGGCTTAAATAATTGAATGCAAAAGTGATGTCTGGTCTTGTATTTGTGAGGTAGACCAAATGTTCTATGAGTCTTCTGTAAAGAGTGATGTCTTCATCAATTAAATCTTCTTCATTATTGGTATGACGATTAGACTGAACCATATGAGTGGGAGTAGATGCATACTCAAGCATTATGGTGTCTCTAAGCAGGACAAGGACATATTTTCTTTGTGAAATGTGTATCCTCGTATTGTTTCCACTTTAATTCATAGGAAATATGTGACCTCCCAAATTTTAAATATGAATTTTATGATCAAGAAGATCAATTATCCCATTAATTTCTGTTAGAGTCGCGCAATGGAATATTTGCGTTTAGACAAAATCAAGATGAGTGAATTGGTTTCTTAATAAAAATTGTGCTTTACAATTTCCCCCTTTTTAAAGTTAGACTTAGCAACAAAAATCAATTCCTTTATGATAACAACAAATAAATAAAGAGAGCAAGAAAAAAGAAAATTGCATAAGGTATTTTATAATGGTTTAGATCAAAAGATCCTACGTCTAATTGTTAATCACTCTTAAGAGATTAACCAAACACTAAAATAAATTGAATATTACAATCATAGTACGAACAAATTAGGAAAGATAGTCCCTCTCTTGAAGCCACAAGAGATGAAAGACAAATCCATTGAATCCACAAGGGATGAACACCTCATTTGAGTCACACAAAGGATGAACAACTTAACCTAGCAAAAACATCAACACCTTATCACCTAAGGTCAGACTTAGTGAAATTTACACACTATTCACATTAGGCTTTTCAAAGCTTTTCATAGAGAGTTTTCAAGTTCTCATACTTTTTCTAAATTTTGTATCTTTCAAATGAACTCCCCACTTCATTTATTAAAGTAAATTTCAAAATTAGGTTTAAAGGATGAAGAGTTAAGTTACAACTACCACCAATAATTGATTATTGCAATCAATAGTTGACTATTGTCGAAAAATGATTTTGAAAATAATTTTACTTTGTAGTAATCGATTATCATAAGTGATAATTGATTATCATCGTGTAGTTTAAAGAAAATTAATCTCTTATGTGTTTCAGTGCTGCAATTTTGGGACTCATAGACTTAGTCTAAAATACCTTAATAACTATTAAAAGATATTACAAAGGCAAAATATAGCAAAAAATAAAAAATAAAAGTCTTCCAATTTCTTTGGCTTCTATTTCATCTTTGAACTTGGCATCATCATCAAAACAAACTTTTTGAAGAAGAATGTCCAACAATTTCTTCTTTTTATCAACAATTTCTTTAATATTGTCTCTAGTAAGAATAATGTCATCCACATAAATCTAAAGGGCAATAATGAAGTTATTAGAATGATTTAAAATTAATGAATGGTTTGCTGGAGAAAAAGAATATTAATGTACAATTAGAAATTGTGATAGTCTTGCATACCATTATCTTTCTACTTGCTTTAAATCACATAAGGAACATTATACATTGACCACTTGACTTTTACTTTGATGTTGTAGACTAGGAAGAAGTTGCACGTACACTTCTTTATAAAGATCCCAATGGAAACAAGTGTTATTTACATAAAGCTGCTTGATACTCCATTTGTTAACAAAGAGAACAACAAAGAAAAGTCTTAAGTAGAGAGTTTGGCAACAAGGATGAAAGTATCTTGGAAGTCAAATCCTTCAAGTTGAGTATATCTCTTTGCAACAAGACAAACTTTCTAATGTTCTCATTTCCACCATATTTGTGTTTGATTTTGTAGATCCACTTGTAACCGATAATGGTTTTGTTGGAATATAGTTTAGTTATAGTACAAGTATGAGTGGTTTAAAGAGCAACAATCTTTTCATTCCTAGCTTTAATCCAATTGTTGTCTTTGGAGGCTTCTTTGTAGTTCTTGGATTAGACACTACAAGAAAAAAATGATTTTAACAAATGTTTGTTTTTACATTACCCAAGGTTAAAACCTCCACTAAGTCATTTACTTGAGGTTCTAATTTCTCCCACAAAACCATCCCTCGAAAATGTGTTCGTCACATTTTTTTTTTGAACCCAATGAAATGTTAATCAATTGTTTGGATTTTTTAGCCTTTTGTAAAACTCTGTTAATTAGTTCTACTGGTTTAAAAACCCTAGTTAACTACCATAGGTTTTGAAACCATTGTTAACTACCATGGATTTTGAAACCTCTACTAACTACCGTGAGTTTTGAAACCTCCGTAAATACCATAGATTTTTAAATTATTAATATTATTTTGTTTTACTCATTTATCATTTATGCATTCATATATATTTTTTCAACCACAATTATTTACATTTATTGTATTTATTTATCTATATTTGAGTTATACAAAAATATATATAACACTCATCGAATTAACAAGTTATTTATAAATTGTTAGATTTCTAAAATAGGTTTACAATGTGCATTTACAATATATAGTTAAAATATTTCTCCATCGAAAGATGATGATTATGATGAAGTGTTTGTTTCAACTATATACTAACGACATAGAACCAACCTTATTTTATGTATAATCCAACATGTATTCAGCCTACAAACTTACAAATTTAAATAGGACTACTAACACAGTTCAAAAACAGAAAATCCTACAAAGTTCAAAAAATAGAAAATCCTATGACCTAATAAAATGCAAATCCACCAAATCTAGTACTAAACAATGAAAGTAAAACAAGTTCCATTTGTAGTTTATGTGGTATCCATGACTCAAAACATGTAATTAGTTATTGCAGGCAGTCTTGTGAAGAAATTTAAAGGCACTGGAGGTTTGTTTTGGGGCTTAGGGTGTTGTCTCAACACACCTAGAAAAGCACAAGTGAAGTAAGCACAATGATAGGATTCTCGTTTGGACACAACAAGTATAGAAATATGTGTACAAGTTGTTCATCTACCATGACTGAAAACACAGAGAAAATACAAGAGAATGAGAAAGAAAAAGAAACACAATAGAAAAGATAAAGATGCACAATAGAAGTGTTATTTTGAAGAGCTCTAATACCATATTAGAATTATATATAGAATCAATCCCAAAGATGCAAATAAGCGTTTTCTTCTGTGTTGATTATCTCAATGAACAAAGATGCATTGTCTCATAGTTGCACTATGCATAATGAATGTGGATAAAGATTTCAACACTATTGAAAACATCTTAGTTGATATTATTTATTGGAGATGTTGTTGAAAAATATATTCATCTTGTTAAAAATACAATAATGTAATTTAATTATTATGTATGTTGTGGATATCTATACTTGCATATAAAGTGAATTGTTCTTTCTTTTCCATTTTACTCTTTAAATATTTAAAGAAAAATAACTATTTTTTTAATTTTATTTTTTAAGTGATCGTCTGTTTAAATTAACCATTTTTAAATTTTTTTTATTAAAAAATCACCTACAAAACAAATAAGAACTACTTACATCAAAATTATAAAAATTATTTATATTTAATTTTATAATTATGATAATAATAATAACGATAATAATAATTTTATTATTTTTATTATTATAAAAAAGATAAACGTTCACACACATATGTTTTCACTAATATAAAATAAAATATATATAATGTGTGCTATATATCATATACTAAATATTTAAAATTAAATTAACTTACTAATATAAATTTTGTAAAATAATATAATTCCATTAAAAAGAACTGCTTTGTTACTTATTATTACGTACCTACTAAAATCTGTCCCTTTGACATTTTTTTTCAAAGTTTATTTTATATATTTTTAAAATAAATAATCTAAGATAACACTGTAGAAAGAATACACGCTAATGTTATACTTCAAAAATATAAGTCTAAAAAGTGTAAATAAAGTAATTTCTTCAAAATAATTTCAATATAAAAATGTAAATAAAAAATACACAATTTAATAAAATCACACTCTACATAAATATAGCATGTTAATATATTTAAATTTAATATAAGTTTATTGTTAACGATTATGGATTCTTCGGAGGTTGGATATTAATCACCTCATAGTAAATTTATTCGTATCTATATACCAGTTGAAAGTATTTGAAAAAATAAACATAATGATATAAATACCTTAAAATGCTTGCACTTAAATCAGATTAATGAAGTATTATTTACTGGTTTAAAAGAAATGTATACTAAAATAAATACTAATAAGGTGTGCTAGTGACATAATTTATTTATTTTTCTAAGAACCAGGCTTTAGAACATGTTTCCATAGACAAAAAAAACATATTATTTTATGCATATTTATTATTATTTATATTTCGTGAATTATTTTTTTTAATAAATAAATAAAATCAAAATATTAAATAATTTTTAATATATTAAATTTTACAATAAAATATATTTAAACCTAAAAAATTATTAGTCAATTTTTCGATTGCTTTGCAGAGTTTTTATTATACAAACTATCTTGTATCTTCTATATTCTATCTACTTCTTCCTATTTTATTCCTCATAATATAATTATTAACTTATTTGTTAGGGACAGTTTTATAAAACTGTCATTAGTTTTTATTTTACAATATTTTTATTTATTTATTCAACTGATTTTTATTTTATTAATTTAGATTTTTTTACTACAAATGATTTATATTTCATTTGTAATATTTTGTGTTTTTTTTTTACTTTTTAAATTTGGATTAAAATTTTTACCAAAAATTATTTATATTTTATTTGATAATACTTCTATAACTCACATTTTCTTTTTCACTTTTATAATTTAATTACTTTTATTAATTTAAAACTTTTAACCTACATTCTCAATTTAAAATCATACATGCCCTTAGGATGTCAAAAATATTCGTAACCGCGGGTATCCGCGGATAAAACCCGCAACGGGTAAAAAATGGATATTAAAAATGGATACCCGCTACCCGCGGGTATGGGTATTTTTGATACCCGCATGTTAACGGGGCGAGTACGGGTATCATAGTATCCGTACCCGTGGATACCCGTACCCGCTAAACTTTACCTTATATATATATATATA
>Ga0214545_1004354_pt1 | contig 26570 bp, 10 predicted proteins | sample CNSS4metaG_FD_160064 | JGI IMG/M metagenome (GOLD analysis project Ga0214545, IMG submission 160064) | Root nodule microbial communities from cowpea collected in UCLA plant growth center, Los Angeles, California, USA - CNSS4 | ecosystem: Host-associated > Plants > Roots > Nodule | place: USA... | reverse complement strand
CTTTTAGTCTGTTGAATGGTTTTTCAACAGGTTAAACGGGTTGGCTGCAATAGTCTTAAATTGAAACAAATTCAATCAGTTGATTTATTTTTTAATCGACTGATTTCACTTAAGTCAAGTTAAATCAACTGATTGATTTGAAAATTAACCTCTTAAATTTCGTAACAATTTGACTATATAAGTTGTGATTTTTGAAAGAGAGGTTTGTTTATAATTTTAGAGCGCGATTTTGTTCTTGAAATTTGTGGAAACTCTCTCCTTCGTGATCACACAGTTTGCAACAGTGGAATATTGATCTTGGATCAATTCTTGGAGCTTTTGGCTTGGTTTGAAGCTTGGAGAAAGTGGTTTGTGGTAGCTGGGTTGTGCTACCACTGAGGTTTGATCTTTCTCAAGCTTTGTGTGCGCCTAGTGGTTTTTAGGTCTGTAAGAGGGTTCTTGCTGTGTAGGTGTGATTCTTGTGTTATTCAAGAGTCTTTTGTGGTGTTTTTTCATATTTTGGAAGTGTAAGGGTGATACTTTGTAAATCTTTTGGAATAGTGCAAAGTCAAGCTCAGGTTGCCTTGACAAACTGGATGTAGCTCAGGTTTGAGTGAACCAGTATAAAAATAACTTGGTGTCCTCTCTTCTCTAACCTTTCTCTCTTGCATTTTCATTTTAAAGTTTAAAGAACTTGTGCTTTAATCATCTTTTGCATGTGCTTGCATGTTTTCATACCACCTGCAGTAATGAGCATGTTTACATAATCATTTGGAACCTGTCTTGATCAATCTTGTGCATTGTTATTGGTTTAAAACTCGAATTTGCATTCCTGCATTTTTCCCAGTATTTCAGTCGACTATTTTCCTGTTTCAATCGGTTGATTATACCAGAAAAGAATCTGTTTAGTAAAATCAATCGCTTAACTCTATTTTTGATCGATTGAAAAAGTTTACAGTTCAGTATTGTTTGCATGCTAACTTGGTGATCTATTTGATTCAATTAAAGGTGGTTTTTACTTTGCAAAGATAGCCTAAATTTTTAACTTGCCAATTAAACCCCTTCCTTCTTGGCTTTTCAACCATTCCAAAACTAACAGATCCTAGTTTGACAAAAAATCCTACACTACTTTACCTTTGATACAAGGCCTAAAAAGGAAATCCTACCCTACTTTGTAAGACCCGTGAAAATTAATTAAATAGATAATTAATTAATTAATTAATGCGGGTAGAAAGAGCCTTTATGGGATTAAATATTGTTTGATGTGACGTGGAAAAATACTAGCTTAAGTGGTTGAGAGTACTTTGATTGTATAAGAGGACTTGGGTTCGAGTCCTATGTATGTCAATTATGTGTTGTTGTTTTATTATTGATTTTTAATAATATGTATGAATATGGAATTGGTATTGTAAACTTACATTGATTGGAATGTATCATAAAATGTGGATTGGCATAGTGGTAATGCTTTGGCCTCATGAATGGAGGATCACGGGTTCAAACCCTGTTGGGCATAAAGTAGGCTTTATTTTTGCTAATTCTAGCTTGGGGTGGAGTTGAAAGGGCAAAATTAAAAATCCCATTTTAAGGGAAAAGAAGGGTTTTGGCAGTGTTGGTAACTGGCTTTTGAGAGGAGCACGAGTTCTGAGGGTGTGAGAAGAGTATTGAAGGCTGAATTGGGAGGGTATTGGAATAAAAGAGTGGGCAACAAAGGAACATTCTCTTTTTCCCCAAATTGAATCAAGAAGTTCAGGTAAGGGGAGCTGTACTTTATGTATGCAAATAAACAGTTAAGTGCTATGATTTTGAGTCATTGGCGTCTCAATTGATTTCTGTTTGATTGGGAAAATTCGTACCTTATGTGTTGTGATTGTGAATTGGAGTTATTTGGGATTGGGTGCATGATTATGTATATGGAATAGGTTGTGCGATGGGGGTTTTGATATTTCTGGTTATTGGTGATTCAATATGCGAAATTGGTGGTCTAGTTGTTTAGAAAGCATGGTTCTGGATGTCGTTTGCCATTATAATTGCATTGGAATCGATGGAGTGTTTTGTGGTATATTCTTGGGTGTGGTTTGGCAGTATTTTGGGTAAATTGTGTTTGTCATAAAGGGGGAACTCTGGTAGTCTCGCCCAAGCGAGTCTATCTCGTCTAAGCGAGAATTGCAAAACCTCGTTTCTCGTTTGGTTCGCCCTGCCCGCTCAGGCGACCTGGTTGTGAGTTGAGCGACGCCTAGTCTTGCTTAGGCGAGAATGACTCGCCTAGGCGAGGTCGCGAGGAAACTTGGGTGCTTTGAGCGCGACATCTCGCCCAGGCGAGAGGTATTGGGATTTTGAGCGACTTAGTCTCTCGCCCAGGCGAGATACACTCTCCTAAGCGAGGTCGCGATGAGAAATGATGTTTGTTTAATTGAATCCTTGTTTAAGTGGTGTGGGTGATATTTTGAGCGATGTTATTGCTCGCCTAGGCGAGGGGATCTCAGAGGAGATGTTTGAGTTGTACTATGATGCATCATATCAAGGCCTGGGGTGTGTATTGATGCAAGAAAAGAGGGTCGTGGCATATGCTTCTCGTCAATTGAAGGTGCATGAGAAGAACTACCTGACTCATGACTTAGAGCTAGCCGCCATTGTGTTTGCTCTTAAGTCTTGGAGACATTATCTATACGGCTCTCAATTCTGAGTATTCAGCGATCACAAAAGTTTGAAATACTTATTTGACCAAAAGGAGCTAAATATGAGGCATCGTAGGTGGATGGAGTATTTGAAAGACTATGACTTTGAATTGTTCTACCATCTAGGCAAGGCAAATGTTGTAGTCGATGCTTTGAGTCGGAAGAAACGCTACATGTGTCTTGCATGATGATAAAGGAGTTATAGTTGATTGAGAAACTCCGAGATATGAATCTGGGGATGTAGTTTGGGCAAAACTCGATATAATGTAGCTTGCTAAGAGTTACTAATGAATTTTTGAATGAAATTCGTGTGCCTCAGGGACATGATTTGGAATTGCAGCAGTTCGTGGGGTGGTTAGGCACAGAAAAAGGGAAGGATTATCATATGGGAGAAGATGGCATTCTACTGTTTAAAGGTAGAGTGTGTGTACCAGGAGGACCTCATTTCAGGAGGTAGATCCTGAAGGAGGGTCACCAGAGTCGTCTTAGCATACATTCAGATATGACTAAGATGTATAAGGATTTGAATGAGTCCTTTTGGTGGAATGGTATGAAGGCAAATGTAGCAGACTTTGTTGCTCAGTGTTTGGTATGTCAAAAGGCCAAAATTGAACACCAAAGGCCGGGAGGTACCTTGCAACCACTAGACGTACCTCAGTGAAAGTGGGACAATATCTTTATGGATTTTGTGACACATCTTTTGTGGTCAACAAAGGGCCATGATTTGGTTTGGGTGATAGTATGGGGTACCCGAAAGCATAGTGTCAGACCGGGATCCTAGATTCACATCACAGTTTTGGCAATCATTGCAAGCGGCCTTGGGTCACAGTTGAGGATGAGTTCAGCGTATCATCCTCAGACGGATGGACAGTCTGAGCGGACCATTCAATCTCTAGAGGACTTATTGAGGTCTTGTGTGCTGGATCACATGGGAAACTGGAATGATGTGCTATCTTTGGTGGAGTTCACCTACAATAATAGCTACCACTCCAGTATTCGTATGGCACCATATGAAGCATTGTGTGGAAGGAGGTGTAGAACTCCATTGTGCTGGTATCAGGAAGGTGAAGCCTTTGTGCTTGGTTCTGAATTTTTGCAACAGACGACTAGTAAGGTCAAGTTAATCCAAGATCAGATGAGAGCAACTCAGAGTAGGCAAAAGTCTTATGCTGATAAAAGGAGACGACCACTTGAGTTTGATGAAGGAGACCATGTATTTCTCCAGGTTACGCCAACCACAGGGATCGGAAGGGTTCTTAAATTAAGGAAGTTGACTCCGAGATTTATAGGGCCTTATCAGATTACACGGAGAATAGGAGCAGCGGCGTACGAGATCGCTCTACCACCTCACCTATCCAACTTGCATAATGTGTTCCATGTCTCACAGTTGAGGAAATATATTGCAAGTCCAGATCATGTTTTGGAGTCAGATGAGGTGCAAGTACGTGAGGATCTGACTATGCCAGTTGGACCGGTTCGCATACTGGATACTCAGGTCAAGCAACTGAGAGGCAAGGAGTTGAAGACGGTGAAGGTACTCTTGGACGAGGCAACCCAAGGAGATGACTTGGGAGAGGTGGGATCTCATGAGGAAATCTTATCCTCAACTCTTTGCTGGTAAGTCCTATTTTCTAGGACGAAAACTTTTAAAGGTGGGGGAATTGTAAGACCCGTGAAAATTAATTAATTAAATAATTAATTAATTAATAAATGCGGGTAGAAAGAGCCTTTATGGCATTAAATATTGTTTGATATGACGTGGAAAAGTACTAGCTCAAGTGGTTGAGAGTACTTTGATTGTGTGAGAGGACTTGGGTTCGAGTCCTATGTATGCCAATTATGTGTTGTTGTTTTATTATTGATTTTTAATAATATGAATGAATATGGAATTGGTATTGTAAACTTGCATTGATTGGAGTGTATTATAAAATGTGGATTGGCATAGTGGTAGTGCTTTGGCCTCATGAGTGGAGGGTCACGGGTTTAAACCCTATTGGGCATGAAGTAGGCTTTATTTTTGCTAATTCTAGCTTGGAGTGGAGTTGAAAGGGAAAAGATAAAAATCAGATGGAGGAGTAGCCAAAGGGCTGAAAAAACCTTAGTTAACAATGAATAAGAAATTAAAAACATAATTAAGCCCATTTTTCGTTTTAACCTTTAAACCCTTAATTAAGACCCCTATAAAAGGCCATTTTAAGGGACAAGAAGGGTTTTGGCAGTGCTGGTAATTGGCTTTTGAGAGGAGCACGAGTTCTGAGGGTGTGAGAAGAGAATTGAAGGCTGAATTGGGAGGGTATTGGAACAAAAGAGGGGGCAACAAAGGAACATTCTCTTTTTCACCAAATTAAATCAAGAAGTTTAGGTTAGGGGAGCTGTACTTTGTGTATGCAAATAAACTGTTAAGTGTTATGATTTTGAGTCATTGGCGCCTCAATTGATTTCTATTTGATTGGGAAAATTCGTACCTTATGTGTTATGATTGTGAATTGGAGTTATTTGGGATTGGGTGCATGATTATGTATGTGGAATAGGTTGTGCGATGAGGGTTTTGATATTTCTGGTTATTGGTGATTCTATATGCGAAATTGGTGGTCCAGTTGTTTAGAAAGCATGGTTCTGGATGTCGTTTGCCATTATAATTGTATTGGTATCGATGAAGTGTTTTGTGGTATATTTTTGGGTGTGGTTTGGCAGTGTTTTTGGTAAATTGTGTGTGTCACAGAGGGGGAACTCTGCAAGTCTCGCCCAAGCGAGTCTATCTCATCTAAGCGACAATTGCAAAACCTCATTTCTGGTTTTGTTCGCGTTGCTCGCTCAGGCGACCTGGTTGAGAGTTGAGTGACCCCTAGTCTCGCTTAGGCGAGAATGACTCGCCTAGGCGAGGTCGCGAGGAAACTTGGGTGCTTTTAGCGCGACATCTCGCCCAGGTGAGAGGTATTGGGATTTTGAGCGACTTAGTCTCTCGCCTAAGCGAGAGACACTCACCTAAGTGAGGTCGTGATGAGAAATGATGTTTGTTTAATTGAATCCTTGTTTAAGCGAGGTGTGGGTGATATTTTGAGCGATGTTATTGCTCGCCTAGGCGAGGGGATCTTGCCTAAGCGAGATAACGTGGCTTTGTTGCTGATTTAAGCTCGCTCAAGCGAGGTGAGCTAGCCTAAGCGAAGCTAAGGGCTTAGCTTGGGCGAGTGTCCTTGGGTTAAGCGAGTTTATGTGAATTTCTCATGTTTGTGTGACCTTGTGTGTGAAATGACTACTTTCCCTAAGTATAGGAAGTATATGCATGTGTCGTGGTGTGTGGGCTTGAAGGACCAAGTCCAATAGGGGTCTAGGATGTGCTTGATGGTTGGACACATGATTGGCATGGAACTGGTTGAGTTCCCGTCGGCTACTAATGGGCGAGGAGTCCTTAGTATGGTGATTGCATGTGTCGGGCGCACGATGGGCAAGGAACTGTTATGTTCCCGTCGGCTACTATTGGGCGAGGAGTCCATAGTGTGGTGATTGTGTGCATGCTAGGGTGCAAGTATGAGACTTGGATGTTTTAATACAGACGAGGAGTCTGTAGGGCAAGACTATGAGCGAGATAAGCTCATAGGGTTGGACCACGAATGAGTTAGTTTCGTGGGAGCACAGTGAAGTCCCAAGACCTGGTTCATGCATATGACTCATGAAGGATTATGAGGTCATGGTTGGGTAATTTGTTAATGAGACACTTAATTATGTTATTTCGGGATGGGTGGCATACTTATTTCATGTATTGGTATTATATATATTGTGCACAGCTCACCCTTTCTCTATGAATGTGGCGATGATCGGATAACTTGTTATCCGGGAGCAGATGATTTGACAGGTGAGCCAGGAGACGCTTAGATTCGGAGCGGGGGCTAGCCTGGGATTTTTGTATATATTTATTATTTTAGTTTTGATATAATTATGTAATCATTTCGGGAGCCATTGAATTTTATTTTAGTTTTATAACGATGGACTCCTGGTTTATGACAATTATATTAAAGTTTTGAATTTCCCGCGTTTTGGGGAATGGTTTCATCATAAATGTGGTATTTATTCTATTTCAATATTTATTTATTAAATATTAGTAATATTCCTTAGGGATGTTACATACTTCACCCATTAAACAAGGCCTAAAATATTCCTACACTACTAGAAATGCTCCAAAATGGCCTAAGAGAAAGATTTTTGCTTCACCTTGCATAAATGACTATAAGCCTTCTTGAATGTGCTTGGCCATGTGATAATTAACATTATCATGTTTTGATTTTATTTATTTTTATGTTTAATTATTATTTTATTTTTGGATTTTATTTTATATTTCATTTTTTATTCAATAGAAGAGGAAAAGATATATGTGTGGATTATATTTTGCAAACAAGTGGAAATCTTAGATATTTAGGAAGATTATCAACAGAATGAGTGGAATATTGAATAGCAAAGATTATCAACAGTATCAGATATCCACAAAGTTGGTTACTCAAATTACAAGTCAAAATAATTGAAGAATAATTCAAAGATATGGAATCTCCAAAGGTTAGAAGAAATATATCAAGACTTATCTCTTACAATTTATTCAAGTACCAAATCAAATCTAAATTTTAGGCCCCATCCAATTATGAAAGTCTATAAATTGAGGGCTTGGCATAGGCCAAAGACACATTTGGAGAGAAAGAAACTTGATATCTCTACACTTGAAGGTAGGAGGGTATGATAAATATTGGAGGCATCCAATTTCAACATCAGTCTTGTATTTGGCCTATGCCTTCAAGTGTGTTATGTATTCTTAATTCTAGGAGTAGCTAACTCCTTCATTCACGGGGATTGAGTGTAATGTATTCTTTATTCTCTGTGAATTCCATTAATCAATATAATTTTTTTCCATCACTCTTGTGTTCTATTCTTGCTTAAATGCATGATAATTATGGATTGCATATTTGTGGGTATGTAATCATTGGACACGATTTTAGAACCTATACTAGAATAGACAACTAATTAATTGTGCATCTAGACATAAAGTACATCATTGGTCATTCATAACATCATAATTTTGATCATTAATGCGAACTCTTAATAAGGAAAGGTCTAAAACATTAGGGTTCTTATTAAATTTTAGACTTTTCGCTAAGACATTAGGGCTTGTTATATAAGGTGTGAATGCTAGAGTACGAGTTATAATAATATTGTTTGGTGTTTTTACTTTGAATTGGATCATGAAACCCAATCCTAGTGAAGCTTTTATATGATATTTTTGTCAATCAAGTTCTTTGTTTACAGAAGGAGTATCATTTCAATAAATTAGTACCCACCTCGTCCACAACCAATGATCTTCTTCTCGGACAAGATTTTTGCATCCATGATCATGACCAAGATGACCTACTCCTATTTACGACTGTAATCGCTAATTAGAGCATCCCTAAGATTTTGATGGACAAAGGAAGTTTGGCTTACGTGTTGTACTGGTCTACCTTTCTAAAGCTCAATGTCCTTAAAAGTTATATCTAGTCCTATCCAAAACCACTAATCGACTTTGTAGGAGAACAAGTTCATACTCGAGCATACGTCAACCTATCTTGGTTGAAATGAATACCTCTTACAACATTCTTGTTGGAAAAAGAACATTTAACAAGTTATGAGTCATCATGTCTACGCCTCAGATGATCGTGAGATGACGACTTCCCTTATTCCCAAGGAGAGGATTCAATCAAAAAGAGAAAAGATTTAGCCAACCTCATAGAGAAAGCTCATAGAAACTAATTGATGACATAAAAGAAAACACATTTTTTATTATTTTAACATTTTATTTTTTATACTTTTATACTTTTGAATTATTTAAAAGGGTGCCAAGCAATGTGTGCGGCTAAGCAAACACCAAATGAAAAAAACAAATTTCCAAAAACGGAGTGGAGTGTTAAAAGTAAAAGAGCATGGTGGAGGCATGGAAAAGGAAATAAGTGTTGTAAGAAGTAAAAGACAAGTCTAAAATTTAAAAAGGTAAAATAAATAAAGTAAAATAAAAATGAGTATATGTGAAAAAGAGAGTGTTAATAAAAACACTTTCGCTATCATTAAAGATACGTGAAGGAGAAACCCGCATACAAAGCGTATACACTTAAATATTATGTAAAGAAAGACCCATGCATGTGGGAAAATCAAAGGCACCAAAGAAGTACACACATTAAAACCATCGGAAAGCTTTGTCAATTCATACTAAAAAACAAAATATAATAGAGAAAACAAGATGACAATAAAACATGAATAATGGGGAAGATCACTATACATATTCAATACCTAGAAAAAGATAATATTTTAATTTTTTATTTAATTTTTTCTAAATATTTTAATATTTTAAAATAAAAGTATTATTGGAAGTTTCACATCAATCAAGTATAAGGCTAATTTACATTATATAAGTTAAAATGTTTATTTTTTATTTCATTCTTTCTAAATTATTTTACATTTTAAAATAAAAGTATTGTTGGAAGTCCTACATTGACAAGAAGAAGATGGACATCTTGCTTTAGTAAAGAGTTTTGATGATGATGACTAGTGGAGAATTCTCGAAGAGTTAATGATGATTCATGGAGAAGTATTGAAGACTTAAGGAATGTTTGGATTCATGAGTAATTTCAAAGTCTTATAATTTTGGTTGTTTAAGACATATAATATGTGTATGTCATTTAAGATGGTAAATGTATATGATAATAAGTCAAAAGATAGATCCCAAAAGCAATACACGGAGAAATTCAATAAAAAGTTTTGCTTTAGCAAATATCATTGGAACAATCGATTATTCTTACTTATAATAGATTATCTCAATGAAAAATGATTTTCGGGAAAAGCCATGGTGATAATTGATTATCACTTATGATAATCAATTATTAATGACAGTTGCAATTTGACCTTTCATTTTCTTAACCTAATTTTGAAAGTGACCTCTATAAATAAAGTGGTCGACTTTCATTTGAATATACAAAAGTTGTGTTATAACTTTGTGCGGAAAAGCTTTGAAAACCAAGTGTCGATAGAGCGATAACTTTCCTTAAGTGTGATCTTGAGTGATTGAGTGTTGTTGTTGTTGCTAGGTGAAATTGGTCATCCTTTGTATTATTCAAAGAAGGTATTCATTCCTTGGATTCAGGGAAGATATTTCTTCATCTCTTGTGTAACTCAAGAGAGGTGTTGTCATCCTTTGTAGGACTCAAACAAGGTGTTCACCCCTTGTGGCTTCAAGAGAGGTGTTTTATTTCCTAAATTGTTGTTACTCCTATTTGTAATCCTAGTTTATTTTTAGTGTTTATTGAATCTCTCTTTTAAGAAGGAATAACTAGATGTAGGATTTGATCTAAAGTAGTATAAAATAACTTGTTCAATTTTCTCATCCTTACCCTCTTTAGTTTATTGTGATTATTAAAATAAAGGAAAGTTTTTTAGTTAAACTCTAATAATCAAGGGAAAACTTTATCAAAACTCGAATATTCCACTGCACAATTCCAACAATTGGTTTCAAGGCTTGGTTTGATAATTATTTAAATTTTTCAAAAATGGTTAGACAAACCCAAACTTTTGCTGAGGGTGCTTTTGTTAACAAAACCCAATTTGTTTGTCGGGGAAAATTATTCATTTTGAAACTAAGAATGAAAATATTTTTAGAGTTAGTTGGTAGAGGTGTTTGAGATGTTATAAATGGTTCTTTTGTTCCTACTATTATTGTTAAGAACCTAAGACTTCTTCGCACTAGACTGCGGAAGAAAATAGAAGGGCTCAATATGATGTTAGGGCTAAAAATATTATTTCATCTGCTTTTAACCCTTGATGAATTTTATAGGATTTTTGTGTGCAAGAGTGACAGGAGATGTGGGAAACTTTAAGATTTACTCATGAAGGTAGAAATGATGTTAAACGTGCAAGGAAGAACTCATTGATTCAGGACTACGAGATGTTTTGAATGCTACAACGGGAAAAATATACAATGTGTAGAAAAGATTCACCCACATCGTCAATCATCTATGCGGGTTAGGTAAAAATTTTGATATTAGCGAACTTAATATAAAACTTTTGAAATCCTTGAACAGGTCTTAGCAACCAAAGGTCACTACAACAACAGAGTCAAAATCTTACGAATATGTCCATGGTTACTCTCTTTGGGAGTTTGAGAAAGCATGAGTTAGATTTAGGGAGACTCAATGATGAAGAGGAAGAAAGAAACAAAAAACACATTGCCTTTAAATATAAATAATCGAAAGGCAAAGATCAAGTAGAAGATGATGATTCTGATTGTGAGAATGTGGACTTAATGATGAAAAAGTTCATACACTTTATGAAAAACAAAAATAGAGGACATCACAAAAGGTATAAAAACGAGAACCAAAACATTGTTTCAAATTACAATTGCTATGGATGTGGTGAAATAAGTCATGTTAGAAAGTACTACCCAAATGCTAAGAAGGGTGAAGAGAAAAAGGGAAAAAAGTTCTTCAAGAAAAAGAACTGGAAGAAGAATGATTCAAGCTCTTCATCAAGCTCAAGTGACTTAGATGAAGAAGAAAATCTTTGCTTAATGGTTGATAACGAATTTTCCTGAAGCCAAGCAAGTGTTTATAGTGATAATGAATATAAAAAATTTAATTTCTTTTCATAGAAAATTCATATAAGAATATAAAACTTTTGAAAAGAAGTTTGAGAAATCTTTGGATGAAAAAGAAATTTTAAAAAGTAAAATTTCAATTTTGGAGGATGGTAGAAATGTATTGATAATGCCTGTAAAGTTAAAATTTCAATTTCAAGAAGCATGAACTGAAGATTTTTAATCTTGAAAAATGAATTGATAATGCCTGTAAAGTTAAAATTGTTGAAAAAAAATTTTGTAAGAAAAAGGTTTTTCAAAACAACAAGCATGCTCCTATGAATAAGAATAAAAGATCACGTAGGATATGGGTAGAAAAAGATAAGTCTTATTTTAGGAATACTAATTGTGTTACATGTTTCTATTGTATGTAGAAGGGACACACATCCAATAAATGAGGAATAAAGCATTTTGATGTTCCAAATGGAAGATATGCTTGGACCAAAGACCAAAATAAATTAATTTATCTCTAACGCCAAAGACCAAAATAAGTTTTTAGGGACCAAATTTTTTTCTATTTTTTATGTTAGTTTCAAAATCAAGAAGGTCTCTATGGTATCTTGATATGTTTTATGATCTTAGAAGATATTGAGGCATAACATATGCTTGTAATGTGTCATACATTTTGAAAATCATCACTTTTTCACATTTTTTTGAAATCAGTGCTTAATAATCAATTGTCCCAAGCTTATAATTGATTATTGATTAAATCAAAATTTTAGAATGTTGTCAGCAACAATTGATTATTTCAAGTCATAATCGATAATTTGGGATTCTAAAAATTTATGGAAAACAAGGATGGACTAATAATTGATTATCATTAGTCATAATTGATTATCCTACGAAGCTGAATATGAAAATTTAAATATTTTACCATTTGGGTGAGTTTTTCAAAAATTTAGACCATTGGCAACAACTAGGTACTTCATAAATGCAAATTAGTACGTTGGAGCTCATCATTTTTTAACAAGAACCTTCTGTTCTTTAAAGTTTAGAATCACTCGTAGAGGGAGTCTTAGATTTAGGAGGAGTACTTAAGAAAGTTTGTTTTTATCAAAAAGGTGAATATTACAGGTAAAGGGAGTTCATCTTTATACAGAAAATTTTATTCTTAACTATTCTTTTTTATTATGATAAAAGAGGGGGAGATATATTTGTGTTGATATCTTGTGATAATTTGTACATATTTGAAGGGAAGATTTATGATTATGTTTGGTATCTTGCAATATCTTGTGTTTTAAGAAGGGGGAGAACAAACGCCCCAACCTTGGCCAAGTGTAAGCAAGAAAAGTGGGTCCCAACTCCTGAGAGTGTCCAAGCTCTTATCTTTTGGGCCAACGTTGTTTAAATATTAAATTAGGATTTAATTTTGTTCTTTGTATTATGGGCTAGCAAAATAGGATTTTCTTTGGGCCATGTATTGGTCTTTATAGGGACTTTGGGCCTTAGAAGTGTTTTGGACCAAGAACATTTGGGTTACTTATTGGGCCTTGGAGTGGTGTGAATTTCATCAAGGGTTAAAACCCTAACAATGCACCTAGCTTGGTGTACAAGCTTTTTCATTTGCTCCTAGAAGCATGGTCCATGTGACTTGCTTAGTTGGCAAGTCATACCTTGCACATGTTCTCTTTTTCGCTCCAAATACAACTTTTTAGATAATTTTTCCCTCCCTTTTTTTAGATCATCTAGCTCTCCTTTTATCCTATAAATAGAGAACTCTAGGACTTCTATTTTCATTCATGAATATAGTAGAGAAACTTAGTTGAGATGACTCCAAACCTTTTTCCTTTTACGAATCAACCTAGGCTAGAGTTCCCCTTAGTGGCTTCCTCTAGCCTCCTTCCTTGAGTGTGGACATAACCTCAGTTGAGAGCTTTCTCCAAACACCATTTCCACACATTATCTTCACCATATCTTCTTGCTTATACACCTTCATCAACTCCATGGAAGCCTCCATCTCATGCGCATGACTTTTCTCCTTGAAGATGGACTCATCATGGATTAACTACTCTTTTTTATTAAGTTGTTCATTAAGAACAAGACATATCATAAGTCTTCAATAACTTTTTGATCATCATAAAAAAAGGGAGAATGCTGACTTATGGATAGTGTGGAAGACTTCATGAAGATTCTTGGAGAAGTATTGAAGATTTTAAAAATGTTTGGAATCAAGAGTTATTTTAAAGTCTTATAATTTTGGTTTTTGAAGTCATGTAATATGTATATGTCATTTGAGATAGTAAATGTAGAAGGTCATAAGTGGAAAGGTAGATCCCAAGTAGCAGTGCACTAAGAAACTCAAGAGGGATTTTTTCTTTTGTAATTAACACTAGAATAATCAATTATTCTAATTGATAATCACTTATCTCAAGTAAAAATGATTTTTGAGAACAGTCACGGTGATAATCGATTATCACTTATGATAATCAATTATTAACGATAGTTGGAGTTTGACCTTTCATTTTCTTAACCTAATTTTGAAAGTGGCCTATGTAAATAAAGTGGTAGGCTTTCATTTGAATATAGAGGAGTTAGGTTATAACTTTGTGTGGACAAGCTTTGAATATCCAGTGTGGGTAGAACGATAACTTTTATCAAGTGTGATCTTAAGTGATTGAGTGTTGTAGTTGCTAAATGAAGTTGGTCATCCTTTGTGTGATTCAAAGATGTGTTCATTCCTTATGGATTTATGGAAGGTGTTTCTTCATCTTTTGTGTGATGTAAGATAAGTGTCTTCATCCTTTGTAGGACTCAAAGGATGTGTTCATCCCTTCTGAATTTTAAGGAAGGTGTCTTCCATCTCTTGGGGCTTCAAGAGAGGTGTTTTCTTTCCTAAATTGTTCTTACTCCTATATGTCATCTTAGTTTATTTTTAGTGTTTAGTTGGTCTCTCTTTTTAAGAGTGATTAACAACGCAAGATCTTTTGATCTAAACTACTATAAAATAACTTATGTAGTTTTCTCTTTCAAACTGTCTTTATTTTATTGTGATTATTAAAATAAAGGAAAGTTTTTTAATTGAACTTTGATTTTTAAAGGAAAATTTTAAAAGCACAATTTTTGTTGAGAAACCAATTCATTCTTATCTTGATTTTTGTCCAAACGCAAATATTCTGTGATGCGATTCTAACAAGAATTTATTTTAACGAAGTTTGTGGTTTGTTAATGTCTTGTTCCATGCTCGAGATTTATATGTCTTGGCGTGAGAAGAGTGTGTTGAAAGTCCAAAATTGACTAAAGATAAAAGCTAATTTATATTTTATAAATGAGCGCAAATATCAATTTACTAATCAGTTTTGTAGAATAGAGTTAGACTTCTTAATAAATATAGTTTTACTAAGTAAGCATAGAGTAAAAATTGAAGATTTTGATATATCATAGTTATTTTCTTTTTTTGACAAAAGTGACTTGAGATTCACGGTAATCATCTCATCTATGTATCAAAATGGGTCGCGTAAATGTCTTTTGTTCCATACCCATGGATTAAAATTTAAAAGGGGATTGGTTTTGATTTGGAAGTTGATACATCAACAACGCATTTTTATTAAAATATTAATTACATGATCACTTTTAATTCATATAAATAACTTTAAAATTAACGTGATTAGGTTAAAAGAACTAAATTAATTGATTTTTAAAGTTTGGAGACCAAAACGTATTAAAGTTTTGGATTGAGATGAATTTTAATTTTGTGTCAAAGTTCAAAGACTAAAAACATATTAACTCGTTAAATTACTACCCTCACACTAAGTCTTCATATCAATTTCGTATTCCGCACTAACTTAATATGAATTAAATTTAATATTTCACTTTTTAATATTGAGTTGTAGATTAATTCAAAGGGACTATTCAAATTTTAGACTATAGATCTATTTTATTATTTTAAATTTTATATATATATATATATATATATATATATATATCAAATAGTTTTTACCTATTCAACCCAAAATATATTATTCACTACTAAAAATTCTCATATTACATGGGATTTTTCTTTCAATTTGTTAAAAAAATTTGCAAGAAATTTTTTTTCTACTATTTTTTCTAAAAATCTTAATTGGCAGGTAATTCATTCGTGAATAATTATTTCCTACAAAATTATAAAATTTGCAAGTATTTTCTACAAAATTTGTTGTGAAAAGTGTTTTATACAAAATATTTTACAAAAACATTGGCAGTAATTTCCTGCTATTTTTTTTTTCATAAAATTTATAAGTATTTCCTACAAAAAGAATTCAAAACAAAATTGTTAGGAAATATGAATTTTTTTTGTAGTGATTATTCTCAGGCTCAAAATGGTCCAATAAGCATGAGATTTAAGTGTGAGATATATTTGAACATTAACCCTTAAAATCAGGGAAATATGGTATTTATGATAATATAAACAAAATTCAAAGTATAACAAAGAAAATCCAACTATTATATTTATTAATCTATTGTTATATTTTGAGTTTATCTTATTTTATTAAAAAAAAGTTGTTTAACTACCATTTTGATAATTTTTATAAAGATAAAATGGTCTTAACAAAAGTTAACTTTTGTATTTCTTAAAAAAAAATAATAGTAGTAATGGGTAATGTATAATAGTAGTAAAAAAGTTATGGTGTCAAAATACAAATATCGTTTGTTATTATACCAGTAGGCCCATGAAAGCTTACAAATACATGATCATACTGAGTATAATAGTCCAATACATATTCTTTACTCTAATACTCCTAATATACTATTTACTCGAATTTTGTTTTAATGATTTGACTAGTTCATCTTGAATTAATCCGACTTACGTAAGAACTATTTTAAAATCTATATATATAATTTGAATAAATATTTTTATATTTAATTAAAATTTGAATAAAAAAAATTCACACTACAAATGAAATTTAAAATTTAAAATATATCTGTAAATTTATAAATATTCAAATTTCTTGTTTAAATTGAATTTCATAATTGACATACTGAAGCACATTGTCTCAGTCCAATTATTATTTGTCCCTTTTATCTAATATTTTCCACTCACTTCACGCTCAACTTTGATGCGGATTTTCATGTCAGATATCACGTCATGTTTTAAAGTGGTCACTAAATTTCTCAATTTCAGATTATTTATATTTATAATAAAAAATATTGATTATATATATATATATATTATTAATTAATATAAAATAGTATGTGAATTTTTTCACTGTCATTATCTTAATTCATTAATTTTTATATTTGATTCATCCTTAATCATTTTGTATTTGAAAATAAAAATATAATTCCATTAACATTAAATAATGAAACATTCTCGCTCATTTATCGCGGAGTTTTGGTGTTTATTCAATCAAGAGCAATGTGATAAGGGTAAAATGGGAATATATCGTTGTTTCACAGTCATAAAAGGGCAAAGTAGTAATATTAACTATATACAAGACCTTTATTGTCCATGAAATGATATTTACGAAACCATAATCCCAAACTATATTAGTTATTTGAGATATAATTTCCAGAGATTTTTTTTTTCCAAAAACACTGTTTATCAATTTTTTTCTTCTTAAATAGCATATTGTACGTTAATTTTACATGGATAATTTTACATCGATAGCACGCTTTTTATTGTAGGTGGGAATTCGATCATCTGGAAGTCGAATTTCAACCTTTGATGTTTTATTTCATTTTTTCGTTTTTTTAAAATAAATTAGAATTAATGTTTTTTAAATTTCTTAATAAAATAGATATAAGAGTTATTGTAAGGCCCAATTATTTTTTGCCCTTATTTTAATTGCTGTCCCAAATCAGTTAGGCCTAGGGTAGTTCATAGGGTTCTAAAGCCCCTAAGGCAGCCTAACCCCTCTCATTTCTGCCACACCTTGCAAAAATAGTGCTTTTACCCTCTCCTTTCCTCTCAACATAAGCTTTGCTAGGGTTTGGACGTTTTCCCTCTTCAAGTTCGCTCAACTCCATTATTTTTGCTCACGTAAGTTGATTTTCCCTCCGTATCTTCTTTGTTTTCAGCTCTGTAGTCGTGTTTCTAACTAGGGTTCACATTGGTAACCCGTTTTGAACCTGTTCTACTATTTTACAGCTCTCGAGTCCGCTCCTAGAGCTGTTGTGCCCACTGTTTAGTGTCAAAGTATTTTGCTAGCTATTTCCAGGTAAGGGAAGCTAGGAATTTCTGGTTTAATTCGATTCTTGCTTATTTTGCCGTTGTTTTCGTGATTGTATGGTTGATGTGCTACTATAAATGTTTGGATGGAATGGTATTGTTGTTTGGGTATGAGTGTATGGTTGTTGTAGGGAGAATAGTGGCGAGACCCGACGTTTTCGCCCAAGCGACCTTATCTCTTCTAGGCGAGACTTGCAGGAACAGGTCCAAGCTCGCCCTTGAGCTCTCTCCCAGACAGAGAGCTCTCGTTTTGAGCGAGGTACTATCTCGCTCAGGCGAGAGAAGCTCGCCTAAGCGAGAACGCGTGGGAACTTGAGGCACGTCACTACAGTTGTAGTTCAAGCGAGGAACCTCACCTTTGGGCGAGGGATGGCCTCGCTCAGGTGAGAACTCGTGAGCCTTGCAAGACTCTCTATTGATAGTCTCGTCTAAGCAAAGATCTGTAGCTTAGGCGAAAGACCTCTTTCGCCTAAACGAGGGTCCCTACCTTAAGCAAGACTAGTGCGGGGATTGCTCCACGATTGTTCTTTTCATGCTTTTGGGTTGTTGATTGTGAGCTTGGTTTAGATTTCGTTAATTGAAGTATGAAGTATATGAATATGCATGAGTGAAATGGGTTATGGGTTGTGAATGATAAGTTTAATATGATCATGGCATTCGATCTATATGGGATGGTTGGTTATCAAAATGGCATTGGCATGATAAATGATTTTATATTGGTTGATGAAAATATGATGTTGGTTTGGTTAGGACATAATTCCACAATAGTTTCGTGGTGGTGCCTCATTGGTTAGGGCGTAATTCCGTGAGCCTCTAGGTGAGACCTCATGGTGGTGCCTTAGTTGGTCGGGACGTAATTCCATGACCCCTATTAGTGGGAGTTCATGGTGGTGTCCCATCTATATAATTTAGTAAGGATTCAAGGTAAGGATTATATCTTGACACTCTAAAGAGTTAGTTAGTCTCACATAGAGTATACTAACTTGAGTGGTGAGAGTAACAGGAGCCTTGGAACCCATTAAGGGTTAACCTTGTGTGTGGGGGATGAGACACTGGAACAATTAGCTTGGTAGAGCAGCTCAGTAGAGAAGTAAAAGCAACAACAAGTGCAAGCATCCGCTGAATCCGACTAATTATATGTATCCACATGAGTTGTGTTTGGGTCTTAGTGTATTGTGTTCAAGTCATAACATGATTGGTTGACATATGCCTCTTAAATTATGATATTGTATGTAACTATATGATAAACCATTTTTCGACTCTAGCTTACCCTTTGCTTGTTTGATTGTTATGTGTATAAGGTCTTCTCTCTTTGCGATGATCATCAATTTATTGATGTGAGCAGATATGAGAAATACTCGTGGTCAACAGGGAAATGGTGACTCCGCTGCATAGCCTGCTTGGGCTGGATTCCTTTAATTGGACTTTCTTTTTTAGGGCCACGACCCATATATTGTCTTGTCTCTAGGATTTACTTTGAATTATTGTTGGCGCTTTCCTATACTTTGTTAATGGCATCGTGGTGTGCCCTAGTTCAATTAGGGTTTTGTTGGATAATTACAAAGAGAAGTGGCTTTACTCCACGACTTTGCTTTTATTACTATTTTGTATGATGTTTCATTTAATTATGTTATATTTTAAATGGGACGTTACAATTATTTTTTATTTTCTTTTCTGTAAAAACTGTTACATTAAAGGTTAAATATATTTAAAAAAATAGATTTAATATTGTGTTTTTAGTTATTTTAGGTATTATTTGAAAGAATAAAAAAATAAATAATATTTTTTTTTTGAAATTGTTGATTTAAAAAGATTTTATATTGTGTAGTGAGTTATTTTATGTGCAATTTAAAAATATAAAAGTCAATTTAATTTAAATTTTTTTACTTTGTTGATTAATTTTATTTTTATAATGGTGATTTTGGAAAAAAAATATTATGAATTATAATAGAGGTAACTAAAGTAAAAATAATTAATGTATAATGTTTGAGATGGTGTTGTATTATTTTTTTTTATGTTTATTAAATATTTAAAATTAAAAAATATGGTGGAAGTACGAATTTACTTTTTATTTATATTTTTATACTTTGATTTCTTTATAAGATTTTTATTGATAAAATATTTATATTTTCACACAAATAAATAATGTAAAATTTATTGTTAGAATTTATAGTAGGTATTACATTTAAATATAAAGTTAAAATTTATAATTTTCAAATATCCTAATAAATAAAGGACTAAAAATTTGGTTGAAATTAATTATTTTTCTTGTTTTCTTGGTTGAATTTATATTACTAATAATTTTAGTAATATTTGTGTATTTTAATTGAAATTTATAAAGTATAATTCAACAGAAATTATATTTATTTAATGAAAGACATTACAAGTACCATAATTGACATAAATAAATATAAAATCTATTTATAAGGCAAGTAGTTATCGATCTTGCTATGGATTCAAATAAGGCTTACATAACCTAGTATCCCAATAAAGTGCACACATCTTATCATAGTGTTAGGTTGCATGTGATACCATTAATGAATTCACTGTGTACGACCATGTGTTCAAATATTTGTCAGCTTTTGAAGTGGTCAAATTATGTATCTTTATTCGCACACTATCCCAATAGCATTGACAAGTCTTGTCCAAATTGCAGGGTGAGAATAAATTTTTGAATTAAATATCAGCCTTGGCACATCCCAATAAAGTTGACAATTCTTGTCATAATCAGAAGGTGCAAGTGAGGCCATTTATTTCAAATATGCGTAAGCTTTTACAATGGTCAAATTAAATTTCTTAATTGGCACGTTATCCCAATTGAAGTATTTATTACTTTTTAGAAGAGTAATATAATAAATCAGCTTTGGCACCTCCCAATAAAGTTGATAAGTATTGTCATAATTAGAAGCTGCAACTGAGGCCCTTTATTTCAAAGATGCACCAGCTTTTACAGTGGTGAGAGCAAATATCGTTCTTGGCACGCTATCCAGGTGAAGATAGTCAGTTCTATTTAAGGTTGTGGTTCCTTAGTTTTAAAGTTGTGTAGTGCTCTAGTATAATAAGTAAAAATGGTTTTATTTGAGGAGTTGAATGCATATAATTCCTTTAATGCTGTTATTGATTTTGAAGATGGAAGGTTCTCCTTATGTAGACTTCCAAAATGGGGTTACTCTTTAACCATATGCGCATCATCATAAGAAGTCATTTGATGGGACCATCTTTAACCATATGCGCATTATCATAAGAAGTCATTTGATGGGACCATTTGTGCCCCCACTAAGCCATTTGTGGTACCATTTCCCTCCTGAATTTGTTGCGGAAGGCATTGATGAGTTCCTTTTTGTAAGGAATGACGAAGATCTTCAACATGCCATTTAGTGGCACTCAATGATGGTCCCTACAGTGACAATATCTTTTTATGTTAACTTCATGAAAGTTGAGAAGTATGACAACTTTGTACCTATTTAGTTTTTTTGTATGTTTTAACATTGATTTTTAAGATCATTGTACTTGTTGAGTTTATCTAAAGAAATTGTTGTTCGCTATTTAGCAATGAAACATTCGGAATGATTAAGTTTTTCCATTGTTGATCTTCAAAATTTTGTTAAATACGGAAAACTCTTACAAACACATAAACATGACCTATTTCATATGTAATAAAATATTAAACTACATCTTTGTTCTTTTAGTCACCGTAGTGGTGTCCAGTTCCACACCATGGTCGACACTTGTTTCTGGTGGGGTTCCTCCTACGTACTTTAGGTCTAGGTTCTTCTACGTGTGAAGGTTGTGGTTCGTGTTCCTCCTTGGGTTGATGATCATGTGCAGCAGATGATGATGCTTCTGCATATGGATTGTTGACATAATAAACTGAGTCTTGTTGAGACTGATCCAATCCTTCTAAGAAATTTGGACTTTAGGGATATGTACGCAATCAGGGTTGTGCAGAAGGTGGTGTTTCATCATAAGTTGCAAACATACTTCGTATGCCTAGTTCTGAGTTTGAAGAAATAGAATTCCTTGTTCCCTCTATACCTGGTAGTGGAGGTGGAGTTTTGAAGTCATGCCTAGTTTGTCATGGTGGAGGGACATTTGTCGATGTCGATGCACAATGCTTTCTAGGATCATTTAACATTTGTGGAATTGACAAATACAAAAATGAGTTTGAAATGTACCATGGCATGTACTCCATTGTGTGTTGTAGTGGCCCAAGCATCGATAATCCATTCAACATTAGGTCACACCAGTTATTCCAAACCTATATTCATTGTGCATGTTTAGTAACCCAGTTCTCATCTTGTCTTCTCCTCATGTCTAATTTATGTAGATGATCAAGGTTGTTGGGTTCTTCAAGGATCTCTTGTGATAGCGGAAATTGTAACTATAAGACCCAAGAAAATTAAATAATTATTTAACAAATACGGGTAATAGGAGCCTTTATGGAATTTAATACAAATGTGTATGACATGGAAAAGTACTAGCTCAAATGGTTGAGAGTACTTGGTTGTGTGAGATGACTTGGGTTTGAGTCCTATGTATGCCTGTTATGTGTTATTTATTTGTTATATATTGAATGGGATTAGTGATAATGTAATTCTAAGATTAGAGGAATTATCATAAAGCATGACTTTGTTGAATTGGTTGTGCCTTAACTTTGTAATTGTAGGGGTGTGTGTTCAAACCTTGATCAGAACGGAATTAACCTCTTTATTTTTGCTAATATAATTATGGTATGAATGTGAAAGGGTGGGAAAACCCTAAAGGCAATGGGGAGTTGGGAAAAACAGCCCATAATGACATTAAAAGGGCATTTTCGTTTTTTTTCATTAACCACCAATAGGGGTCATATAAAAAGGCAAAATAAAGCATTTAAAATAGTTTTTTTAGACTGATATTTGAGAAAGTGGTGAGGAGTACGAATTTTGAGTGGTAAGGTGAGTTTTGGGATTGAGAGCAAAGCTGAATTTTGTTTTGGGAAAGCAAAGTAGGGTTCTTAGGTATCACAACGCCAAGGTTAGACAATCATTTGAAGCAATGATTTCCAGATTAGGGGAGCTTTATGCTTTGATTTTATGATTATGAATGAATTGCATGATTTATGATTGTGTACCATGGATTTTCGTGCTAAACCTGATGTGAATTGGATATGGGTGGTTTAATGGGGTTTGAAAAGCATGTTATACTTTGGTATGACTGTGTTTAGGGGGTTTTGGTATGGTATGATTGTTTATGTTTCAATCTCGAATTTCGGAAGCCAAATTTGGTTAAACCATGTTTATAAGACTTTTGCACTATTGTGGATTGTTTGTCAACAATTGGGATCTCGTTTGGCATTATTTCTGTGTTTGTGCGTGCGTAAATAGGGATCCCATATACTAATCTCGCTCGGGCGAGCCAGGCTCGCCTAGGCAAAAGTTGTAGAGTTTTGACCCTGATTATGCTCAAACCACTTACTCAGGTGGAGGCCTAGGTTTTTGGGCGACATGTTATCTCGCTCAGGCGAGTGTAACTCACCTCAGTGAGAAATCGAGGGTTGAGTCTTGGGTTGGGCGTCTCGCTCAGGCAAGAGGTTCTCGCTTAAGCAAGAACTCGTGCTTAGTTTTACGTGGTGCTTAACTCGCCGCTTAGGCGAGAGTGCTGGCTTTAGGCGAAAGAGGGACTCGTCCAAGCGAGATAGACTCGCCTAAGCGAGACTTCGCAAGTTAGCTACTGTAGCACGCTCGCTCAGGCGAGCAAGATTAGCTTAAGCGAGACAGGCCTGGTCGCTCAAGCTAAGTCTTCTAGCCCAAGCGAGTTTAGTGCAGTTTGAGTGTGTGGTACGCATTGATGCAGACTTGGATTAGGGATGCTGTGCCATGAGTGGGTAGGTTCATGGATGGTGGTGAACATGTGATGATATGAGCAGGGAGGTTCCTATCCAGTTACTCTCGTCTGAGGATACGAGCGAGGTAGGTTCGTACGGTTCGGCTCACACTTGAGAGATGCTGCATGCGGGGAGGTACATAGCTAGTGGATCACGTGTGTTTGACTACAGATGGGTAGGTCCGTAGAGTAGGACTACGAGCGGGGAGGTTCGTAGAAGCAGGACTATGAGCGAGTAGGTTCGTGTGAGCATCATAAATCCTGAGTCCAAGGCTAACTATGTTATGTGAATTGAAGGTTGAAAAACCTTGGGAAAAATAGGAACTTGGCCAAGAACTAACTAGAATAGAACAAATGGGTGTATGGTTGTTATATCTGATATATTATATATTATTTAATCAATTATAAGCTCACCCTTTCTATTTGTGCTTGGCGATGATCGTGTAATTCTTTACACGGTAGCAGTTGATGATACAGGTGATGCTGCTAACACTTGAGAGGGAGAGATGGGCTAGCTTGGGATTCGAGCTAGGAATCTATTTATGTTTTATGTTCTTTTTATTTGCTGTTTTTGGAAATTGTAATAAGACTATTTCTTTTGTGTAGCTTTAATTGTTGTTTAGCGCTTGGATAGTGATTTAAATTTTCCCGCGTTTGGGAATAATAAAAGTTGATGTTCTTTTCTTAATTCTTTATTTTAAATAAGTAATATCTAGTAGGGATGTTACAGTAACTTCACCCCATCTGACTGTGCCACTCCACAATGGCAAAACAACACAAAGTTGTGCATGACGTCCATATTGCTTGGTCTTGATATCTTTCAACATCAATAATAGAGCCCAAACCCTCACAAGGAACCCAAATAAACTACAACAATAATTGAAAGTCATTCATTTAGAACCATTTATCGATATAGAAATAGTAAATGTTACCTGATTTTGTTGCATGTGATTGCCCAATATCCGACTAAATCATTGTAGGGGCCCAATTTGATATTAATTTTCATGAGCCCAATAACTCAAATATTTTCTACCTTTGTTCCTGATAGAGAAATTAATTATATAATAATAATAATTAGAAGCAATCAAATGGTAAGAATCAATATTTTTAATTAAGATTAATTTTGTGCTCTGATTTGTTATTGATGATGATTGATTTTGTGCTCTGATTTGCGATTTGATACTCATAATTTGCTGCTATTATCATGACCAATTCCTTCCTTATGTTGTTCGTTACAATTAAGGCTGAGATTGCATTGACATTACAAGTTGTGAATATAAATACGCACTCTGTCATATCGAAAAAAAAGAGATATTCTCTACACTTCTCTAATTCTTTCCCATCACCACTCCCACATACACACCTCATTTTTATCTCTCTTTAAAAAAAAAATATATTGAAGGAGATAATAAAAAAAAAGAAAACATTCTCTACACTCTCTCCTTCTCTCATTACCACCCATATAGACAATGAAAATTTTTTAAGGTACGTCACTCTCAATTCTTTCATCTTTTGATTTAGTTTTTTTCAATTTTCATTCATTTTTTTTAAATCATAAAAAATATTTTTCCCCTTTCTTTATTGTTTGTGCGGCCGCTCGCGTCGCATGACATTCAATTTAGAATTTTGCTTTTTTTTCTAAAAATATATACAGATGATCTAAAACTAAAATGTAACTTTCTTTGTTTACTCTTTTATATGTATTTGGTTGCTCACGTCGCAATGACATCCACAACTACTCTAATATAACTTAAAAAAAATATTAAAAATTTACAAATGTTTACAAAAATAAAAAAAAAATAAAAGATTAGAAAAAAATAATTTATTTGAAGTGTCTATCTGGCCGCTCACGTCGCGTGACACCAATTTTAAAATAATACTAAAATTTAAATAAAAAGATTTTAAAAATTATAAAACAAATTAAATCAGTTTCAAATAATTTTCCAAATAGATTTTTCAAAAAGAACTACGTAACCCTGATTTTCCATTCACATGGAGATACGTAGGAGCGAGGATTAATCCTCGTCGGGCCCAAAAAATAAAAAAAAATAGTTTTGTTGTTTTTTATACATTCTTTTATTAATATTTTTGGGGAAAATTAAATATTTTGAAAAAACCACATAACTTTTGCACATTTAATTAAAGGTACCGTCTTAGGATGGACATTATGGGGTGTTAATACCTTCCCCACATGTAACCGACTCCCGGACCTAAAATCTGGTTTTTCACAGACCTTGTTCTTTTTTATGGTTTTCCATAGTTTCCTATAATAACTATGGTGGCGACTCCAAACTCTCTGTTTTTACAAAATTTATTTTTGGTTCGTCGTCTCGTCGCCATTTCGTCGCGATTTCGGTTGCGACAAATGGCGACTCCACTAGGGATGTTAGAGAGTCAGTTCATTTATTTGGATGTGCAAAATTGATGTAGTTTTTCTTCATATTTTTTCTTTCTCATTTTTTTTTGGGTATGTGTTTTTTACCTTTTCTATATTTAAAATAATTGTATGTGTATATTCAATCTTCTTTATTTTTGTATTTGGAATAATTGCCATGTTTTTAGGTTTGGGTATACATTGTGTTCTCCCTTCACACACACACATTTTATTCATTACATGAGTGCGGCCCTATACCCGGGTCTGAGTTGCTTAGAATTAGAGGGGATTGTGTAGCAGTGTCACAGTGGATGTACTTCCCAAGTGGTCATTGTGAGAACCCCAGCTAGAGTTGTTTGCTTCATTGGTAGTCCCACTTTTTGTTGTTTACCAACTATCGTGGGAAATGCCATGAAGTGGGCATAGCTCTAATGACCTTGATATTTAGGTATTAGGAAACTATCCTTGTGAGCACATATACTTTCCCTTAGAATTTTAATTATCAAACCCATGGTAAATGAAGGCACTAAAGGGAGACTATTGGCGTCGTTTACCCTCACCTTTCCTTGTATATAATAATAAATTCATCACAATCACACCATTATTAGCCATAAACATACATTTCATTAGCATATCATGCGAATAAGTGCCCTGTGAGGTAAAACAAACATGCATTGCATTCCATTTTGTGGTCATTCATGATACATTATCCAAACATTCAAACACATAGCATGCATCAACATAAATTTTAAAAAAAATAAAATTTTTTTTACACTACAATAAGTTCAAATTGTTTCCCACTTCTCTTATCACCAAATTCTTGGAATCTTTCTTATGAAAAATGATGAAAAATAATAAAACATTCTTTGGTCAAATCAGTGGATTGAATAAAGA
>Ga0214545_1004349_pt1 | contig 26579 bp, 15 predicted proteins | sample CNSS4metaG_FD_160064 | JGI IMG/M metagenome (GOLD analysis project Ga0214545, IMG submission 160064) | Root nodule microbial communities from cowpea collected in UCLA plant growth center, Los Angeles, California, USA - CNSS4 | ecosystem: Host-associated > Plants > Roots > Nodule | place: USA... | reverse complement strand
TTTGAAGATTTGAGTCAGCTAATGAATGATGCAGTGAGAAAGGTCACTTTGGAAGATATGATGAATATGATGACTGAAATGATGAAGATGAATCAGACAGATCAAAAAGAGATGATGAATGCCGCCACACAAAGCTTGCAGAGTCAGTCTGAAAACCTTCTCTATTCAATACACTTCATTGGAAACCTAAAATTGCATCCAGATTATTTCTTCCTAGAGTAAATATAGTTAGTGTACTCATTAGATATTTGATCCTTTCTAATTGTTTAGGACAATTTTCACAATTAATCACATTTTTCTTGCAATTACAACTTTTATGCTTCTCCATATTTTCTAGATCAGTTTTCAACTCTTCATTTTCTGTTTCCAGTTGTTTTAATTTGTTTTCAAGCCACCTATTTTCACCTATTTTTTAGCCTTATCATGTAACTCATTATACACATCAAGTAGTTCATAAAATCTGCTTTCATAACTTTCATCAATGGATTCAAGACTACTTACACTACTAGCAGAAGATTTTGTATCAACCATCAAACATATATTTGTTTCTTCCTAAGCAATATATGTTTTCTTCACTCTCTTAGACCTGCTTGTAGCTTCACTTTTTTCCTCTAATTTCTTTTTGATATTGAGAATTGGACAATCAGGTTTGATATGACCAAATTTGCCACACTCATAGCATTTTGTATTAGACTTATTTTTGTATTTCCGAAATCTTGAAAAACTTTTTACCATCAAGTTCAACGTCTTAGAATCAGAATTTTCATCCTCTTGGTCTGCCATTTCTTCAACTTTGATGGCTTTGCTTTTGTTGATAGTTTTTGCAGTAACTTTTAAGGTGATGCTTTGCCTTTTCTCTCCTTCCTCTTCCTTTTTTAGTCGTCCAAGTTCCAATTCATGTTCTCTTAGTTTTCCAAAGAGAGTTGACATATTCATTGTGGTGAGATCTCTTGATTATGATATTGTAGTGACTTTAGGCTGCAATGCTCTATTCAAACTTTTCAGAATTTTGATATTCAGTTCTTCCTTTTCAAAAGTCTTTCCCAAGGCTATGAGATGATTCACAATGTGAGTGAATCTTTTTTGCACATCATAGATTATTTCTTCAGCCTTATTCCTAAACATTTCATACTCCTGGATTATTGTGTTCTTTCTAACTCTCTTGACCTCATTCGTGCCTTCATGAGTCACCTCTAACACATCCCAAATTTCTTTGGCGGATTGACAAATTGATACCCTGTAAAATTCTTCCAATGCTAGTGCATATGAGATTATATTTTGGCTTTTACATTATAATGGGCACATTTATTTTCATTAGGGGTCCAAGATAAGAAATCTTTAGGAATAGTTTTTCCTTCCACAATTTTTGTAGGTATAAATGGCCCATTTATAGCATCCCATACACCTTTGTCAACAGATTCTAAAATATTTTCATTCTAATTTTCTAGAAGGGATAGTTATCTCCAGAGAATAAAGGTGGTATATTGATTGATGCCCCTTCAAAAAATGTTTGTGAAATATTGGCCATCTATCAGGATCTAGTCGACTATGTATTCGACTAACCAGCTTTGGTGCCAATTGTTAGTATTGATCCACCACTATTTCATAACCAAGAGGGGCAGGTGAATTGGTTTTGACAATCTTTACCCAATTTTTAGCAATTCGAAACTATTTTTAAAAAACCTTTGCTTGTAAAATCAATTGAAACAATGTGATTGGATGCTTGAGTTTTGGAGCATTTATACCATGTCAAAAATAAAGGAAGGAAGAGATGAAACACATAGAAGAGATTTATATTGGTTCTATTCCTTAGAATATACATCTAGTTTACCCTAGCAAACCACAACTAAAGATACTCTTTCACTATATCTCAAAGAATTACAAGATTTACAAAGACACTTAGCAAATCTAAACTCTAAGACAAGAAAATCATACAAGCAAGGCTATACCACACACTTGCTTCACAAAAAACAACAAGGTTATACCACACACTTGCTTTAAACGGAAAACATCAATACAAAGAGTTTCAAACAATAAAAAAATACAAGAAAACAACCTAGAAATCTGATTGAATACACCTTATTCCAATTCTAAATTTCCTTCATTTTGCCAAGCCAATCTTGATGTATCTTGATGAACTTTTCAAAGGGATCTTCAAAGACTGCTCTAATTGAATGGACATGAAAATGAAATATTTACACTTAATGAAAAGACATATATTTCATAAGTGAATTGACATGCATTTAATGACCCTATTTAAAGGTTTCCACAAGGCAAAAAAAGGTACCTACTGAATTGAACCTTCACCACAACAACTTTATATCAAGGGAATGTAAATGGAAATAAAAGCTTTAAATTTAATGACAAGACATGCAACTATTAATTGAATAGACATGGAAATGAAATCTTTACACTAAATAAAAAACAAGTGAAGATCAAAAGAAAAGCTCTACACCTAATGAAAACACATGTATTTAAGTGAATTGACATCAATTTAGTCGCCATATTTAAAGGTTTCAACAATGGTGCTAGCGAATAAGTACGTTCATATTGAATTGTAAAGTCACCACAATCCATGAAAAGAAAAGTGAAGATGAAAAGTGAAGTTCTACACTCAATGAAATCACATGTATTTCATAAGTGAATTGACATGCATTTAATGACCATTTTTAATGGTTTCCACAATGCATTGTCATGAAAGGAATTGTACCTATTCAATTATACCCTTACCAGAACAACTTTATATCAAAGGAATTGTCATGAAAAAAAAAATCTTCACACTCAATAAAAACACATATATTTCATAAGTGAATTAACAATTAACGACCCTATTTAAAGGTTTCCAAAAGGCAATGCTTTGAATTGAATCTTCACCACAACAACTTTATATCAAGAGAATGTACATGAAAATAAAAGCTTTACATTTAATAACAAGATATGCAACTATTTATAGAATGGAGATGGAAATGAAATCTTTACATTAAATGAAAACACATGTATTTACATGCATTTAATGGCCATATTGAAAGTTTTCTACAGTGGTGCTAGAAAATAAATACGTACCTATTGAGTTGCAAGTCAAAACAACAAATTTATATTAAGCGAATGAACATGCAAAATAAAAGCATAACACTTAATGATAGGACATGCAACTATTAATTGAATGGTCATGGAAATGAAATATTTACACTAAATGAAATGACAATTGAAGATGAAAAGAGAAGTTCTGCACTTAATGAAAACACATTCATTTAATAAAGGAATTGACATGCATTTAATGAACATATTTAAAAGATTCCAAAAGACAAAAATCTTCACACTTGATGATAAGACATGTATTTATTAATTGAATATATATGAATGTTAAATATTTACACTCAATGAAACGACAAGTGAAGATGAAAAGAAAAGTTGTATACTCAATGAAAACACATGCGTTTAATAAGTGAATTGACATGCATTTAATGACCATATTTAAATGTAAAATTGATTATGTAACTTACTACTAAAATTGTTTGATTTACTATTCTTCACATCATTACCACTTGCACAATAGAAATATGTTTGTATCCATTATATGACAAGTGGCTCTAGCAAACATTGCCAAAAGTATGAAGAAGCCGAGATTGAGAAGCCGAAGAACATTACATGCAAGTTAAACGTCGAGATTGAGAAGCCGAAGAACACTTTGAATGTTACTAGTAATGATAAGAAAGTTGCTCTAAGTCAGTGGGACTTTGTAAAGAAAAAAAAAGATCTCATATTTTTTTCTAAACGCACCTCTTGATAGAGAATCAGGAAGAAGATGTGGCAATAGAAAAACTGGTAAAGAACTAGCTAAGAAGAATTCCAAGGGGCTGGGAAAGTATATCCTCGACCAACATAAAGAAGGCTTTAGCAAGGCACTTTGCCAAGCATCATATCTTTTCAATTTCCCGGTGGATAATGGACGCTTTGACATCGACAAGGACCTCCATAGTTGAGTTCTAATGCCCCTTGATGAAATAGATAGTGTCGAGCCTTCCTTGGTTGCTACCGAAAAGCCTCCAACTCTTGGTGAAGAAAAATGAACACCCAACACTAATATGAAGTTACTTTTTCTTATGATTTTTCTTTTTTGTTTCTATGTTCTTCTAGTAGTTTTGCCATATTTAATGGGCCTCTTGATGTAACTAAATAATACATAAATGAAAGTACATGATTTCATTCATCGATGTTCTTAAATCTTATTTGATATCATCCATACTATATACACCAATAATTGTGGAAGGGATCAACTTAGATGATGAAACTTCATTACCAATTAAAATAAGTAATGGGAGGAATTATCTTAGACCATGAAAATCCCTTGCTTAATTAAAATAAATTATTGGAGGGATTATCTCAAACAATGAAACTTCCTTACCCAACTAGAATAAGTTATGGGAGGGATCATCTCAAACGATGAAACTTTCTTGCCCAATTAAAGTAAGTTATGGGAGGAATCATCTTAGACAATTAAACTTCCTTACCCAATTAAAATAAGTTATGGGAGGGATCGTCATGAATGACGAAACTTCCTTGCCCAACTAAAATAAATTATGTGAGGGGTTATCTCGAATAAGAAAGCCTCCTTACCCAAAATAAAATGAAGTTGTAGATGATATGCGATTTTTAAAAATAGCAAAATTTTAACATGTGAATGAAGCTTCATTTTACTAATTTGATGCCTCATAAAACCTCCTCGAACAAAACCATCCTTAGGGAAAAAGACCGAGGTAGGAAATGGTACATCATTGATAAATAAAATATAGCTAATTGTAACAAAACTTCAAGTAGGGACCATTCCATGTCCTTTAGTATATCTACTTCTGATAAATGCTCAAGTCAGTATGCTCATGTACACACTAATTCAAGTATGCGAAAAGGTCTTCCTCTGTTGGCTGAAAACTTACACTCATTCTTTCGAGCATTGTTTGCCATTATCCAAACTAGATCCCCAAGATGAAATTATCCCGGTCACATATTAGTATTGTATCTTCTATTAATTCTCATCTTAGAAGCTTCTACATAGGGATGATTCCTCGATTTCTACTGGGATTATCGCATCCACTCCATATGTTAGACTATATGGAGTTTCCTTAGTTGTTGTTTGTGGTGTACATCTATAAGCTCACAAAACATCAAAATTTCCTTAATCCATCTTCCCTTTGCTTGTCCTTGCCTTTTCTTAACTCGTTTAAAATTATTTTATTTGCAACGAACACTTGGCCTTTTGTTTGAGGATGCTACACTAAACTCGTAATATGGTTTATCTGTAATTCAACATAGAACTCGACCAACCCTTTATCAACAAACTATATGCTATTATTTGTGATAATGGTATGTGGAACCCCATACTTGCATATTCTCTATTCCCAAATAAGTTTTTGCACTTGTTGAACTGTGATGGTGGCAAGTGATTCTTCCTCGACTCACTTTGTGAAATAATCAATTGCTACCAACAAAAACTTTGCTTATCTCTTTCCTAGACTAAAGAATATGAGTATATCCATACCCCATATGGTGAATGACAAAGGTGGTGTGAAACTATGCAGCTTTTCAAACTTCACATGCACTAAGTTACCATGTTGTTGGCATTTGACACATTTCTTCATTTACTTGTCATAATCTTCCTTCAATATGGGCCAATAATACCTAGCTCGCAACACTCGGGTTGCCATGGTATGAGAACCAAAATGCATTGCATTAAATCATGTATGTAATTTGTCCAAGATGTATTGAGCCTAAGATGTTGTTAAGCATTATAAAAGCATATGAGAAAAGGTACGCCTATACAGATCGTCCCCTATCATAACAAAGTTCTTACTATGAAGGGCTGGTGGTTGCCATGATGACTGGAAAGAGAAAATGACATTAACAAAGCACTTTGCAACAACAAGTTAGTATACATACCAAACAAATCATCGCGGGAACAGGTTGAAAGAAACACCCTAACAAGTTTTCTTAAAGGAAGCCTCTTAGGAAATTGATTAAAGTAGATAGTACGTGAAGATCCTTGGGGGTCATGGACAATCCCAGACAATAATGGTACCAAACAAGGTCCTAAATCCAATAAAAAGGAAATTTAGGTTTATCATTGTTAAAATAAAAATACTTAAGTCTGGCTGGCCTATGACCACCTAGATGAAACCACTTTTTAAATTACTAGGTATATAATTCTAATATGCATGTGCCACTCTAACATCTAGTGTATTTTGTTAGCAGAACGCTCCAAGATCCAGAAACTAGATACCAAATGGTGGAGAAGGTAGCCTTGTCATTAGTTACAACAGCAAGAAGGTTGGGGCCCTACATTCAAAATTACAAGGTCATTGTGAGAATTGATTATCCGATACAAAAGATAATACGGAAACCAGATTTAGTGGGGAGGATGTCTGCCTGGGCCGTAGAACTCTCAAAATTCAACATACGTTTCGAGCTGCACGGACCCATAAAAGCTCAGTGCTTAGTAGATTTTGTAGGAGATCTACAAGGTACACAAGAGGAAGACTAGTGGACACTACATGTAGACGAGTCTTCCAATCCCAAAGGCACAAGAGTCAGTATTGTCCTTGAAGGACCAAACTAGATTGTCATAGAGAAGTCGCTAAACATCGCCTTTAAAACATCTAATAACCAAGTGGAAGATGAAGCCATTTTAGCTAGATTGACACTTGCCAAAGAACTAGGGGGCGCCGGATAATATGTAAAAATGACTTTAAACTCACAATATGACACCTCAAAAACAAATACTTAATAAAGGACCCATTGCTTCTTTAGTACTACCACATGGCATGTAATATAATCAGTACAAGTCTTGATAAAGTGCAGATACAACATGTACTTAGAGGAGAGAATATCATAGCAAACACCCTATCCAAGCTGGCTAGTACAAAAAACAAGGGGAAATGTAAATCCCTGCTCCAACAAACGTTGCCAGCACCCTCGACGAGCAACAGTTGCATAAGAATATAGCAAAATGGTGAAACCTGGATGACGCCATATATACAGTACCTTAAAACCGGAAAGATACTAAACCCAATGGATAAAGGATGGATAAGGAAGGTGGCATGATACACAATAGTTGGAGAGGAACTCTATAAGCGAGGATATAGCCAGCCTCTTTTGAAGTGCATCACTAAAGAACAAGTTGGATACGTAATGCAAGAAGTACTAAGGAATTTATAGCTATCATTTCGGATATCGCATTATAACGACAAGAATTCTGAGAGCTGGATACGTTTCCCCGACTATGGAGGCTGATTGCCATGACTTCGTCAGAAAATGCATACCATGCTAGAAGCATGGAAACCTCACTCATATAAGGCAAGAAAAATTGCATCATATTTATTCTCCGTGCCATTTACAAAATGGGGAATGGACATATTGGGACATTTCGCCCCGGGTAAAGGGCAAGTGAAATTTCTCTTAGTAGGAATCGACTATTTCACAAAGTGGATAGAGACTCAACCCGTGGCAACCATTATAACCAAACAAGTCCAGCAGTTTGTTTGGAAAAACATCATATGCCAGTACATAGTGTCGCACACCATCATAACGGATAACGAGAGGCAGTTCATAGACAAGGAACTCAAAAAAATCTTACACTGGCCTGGGATAAAGCATGTTACTAATTCAGTGGAGGATCCTCAAACTGTTGGGTAGGTTGATGCCAACAAAGTAATCCTCGTTAATCTTAGAAAAAGGCTAGACATATCCAAAGATGGGTTGCCAGAAGAATTGTTAGAAGTAGTATGGGCCTACATATCCACACCGCAATCCGCCACGAACGAGTTGTCATTTAGCTTAGTATACGGTGCAGAAGCCATGATTCTCGTTGAAATCAGAGAACCTTCCCCAAGGCGAATAAATTTCGATGAAAGGCTCAATGACGAAAGCTTACTCATAAGCCTAGACCTAGTAATCGAGTTACGCGAGAAGGCGCAAATAAGGAACATGGTTGCCAAGCAAAGGGTAGCGAGGAAGCACAACTCCAAACTTCAACCGCACACCTTCTAAAAAGGAAATTTAGTATGGAGAATGGCAAGCAACGCGAAAAAGAAAGACGAAAAATTCATGACAAATTGGAATGGGCCATATAGGATATGAGAAAACGTAGGGGTGCGTATAAATTGGAACAATTGTCGGGAAGTCCAATACCAAACACATGGAATGTATCTCACCTCAAATTTTATTTTAGTTAAAATAGGCGGTACAATTTAATCCCATGTACCCTTAGATGTACTCTTTTTCCTGACCCGACATTTTTCCCTAAGGAGGGTTTTGGTCGGGGAGTTTTTAACAAAGCACCCAAACAATCAGAAAAATGAGGGTTTCTTTCAGCAAACTATATTCTCTAAAGTTCCATATCGTCTACTTTGATAGGTGGTCCTGGTCGAACACATACGTTTCTAATTTTTTAAGTTTCCTACCACTTACTTAGATAAGTGGTCCTAACCGAACACACTTGTTTCCAATTTTTTTAGTTCCCTGCCACCTACCTAGATAGGCGGTCTTGGTCGAACATACTTATTTCTTAGTTCTTTGTCGCTTACTTAGATAGGCAGTCCAAATCGAACACATTCAATAATGACTTCTAAATTTCCCGTCGCTTACTAAGATAAACAAATTTTTTTCTTGCCAACACGATTATTGCATATTTTCAAAAAAGTTTATATATCTTAACTACTATGCGAAACATACAACATAAATAATCGAATGAAATATTATAGTGAAATAATAAGCAGCCATCAAAGTACGAAAAACAATCAAGTAATAAAAATACGAAAGCAAAAGCGACTTCTTAAGAATAACAGACACACACACAAGCATGAAGTAAGCAACGATATATTTCAAATTAGTAAAATGAAAAGTGCAAGTATATGTTCACGGTCAATGGAAAGTGCAAATGATTACAAACTTAAGCTCATGAAAGCCAAAACATAATCCAAGTAAAATCATTTAGTAGCAATATCAGCCTCCTTATGTGTTGTCGCCTCTTCCTCAACAATAGGATCCCCACTAACGGCCTTAGGCTCCTCCGCAACTTGATATGAGCTCATTTCTTCTTCATCTAGAAAGCGCAATCGATGACATCCTTGTTGACATCATAGCGAGGATCAACAACATCCACTTCCTTACAAAATAGGGTCGTCTACCTCAAGCCTTTGTTAAAGTCGTTTATGTGGTCTTGGATTATGTACTTCTTCAAGTCTTCCAATTCGCTCTCAATAAGAATAATTTTCTCCGTTAACTCATTATTATTGGCTTCCAAGTCCTTAATCTTTTCTTTCATTTTCTTTTCTGATTCTAGGCACCTAACCTTCTAGGTATCCAGTCTTTTCTTCTCAGCCACCAACTCCTCCCTCTCTTTGTCCCAGGCTGCCTTGTCCTCCTTATACTTGGCCTCCAAAGTCTTCAATTCTTCATGAGCTTGGTCTAGTTTGGCTTTTCCTCCTTCTTAGATTTCTTTTTGCAACAAACTGCCTACTTTTCGTCCTAGGATCAATTGAGTCGTATGACCTATAGCACAAACACAAACTTGGTTATCTTTCTTACTCTAAACAAAACAAAGAAAATAAAAAATGATACCTTCCAAATCAACAAAAGGGTGAACTGATAAATAAACCCTAACTAAACCCTTAGTAGGCAATCTATTATTAAATATCCCGAGGAGTTCTATTATTCATCTATCCTCTGCCAACAACTCCTCCTTCTTCATCCCCTTATAACGTTGAGGGTTATCCGTCCAGCTAAACGAGAATTTAGGACTTCCATCATCATTATAAAATAATGAATGGCCTGACCACTTCACAACAACTTTTAAGAAGTCGTCATTGAAGTGCTTGAATGATTGAGAAAAAGCATCCAATATTCTTATACCTAGCCGGCAAGGACAACCAAGTAACTGGATCCACTTACTGAATCATTATCCTTACTACCTGAACCCGATACAAAAGGAATATCACTAGACATACCTTAATGTAGAAACATGACGGCACAAGAAGAATATATCGGACAAACTCTAGCATAAACAATATAATTCTCTCACAGCAAGCAAATGAGATAATATATGCATACCTCTACTCCCAACTCTTATTTATAGGGTAAACTTTAGCCCCAAAGTTTTCATGCTCAAATACCACAATAATAAAAAGTGAAACGTTCGTCATAATTAAAGTGACCCTTTAACTTCTCTTAACACGACCCTTGACATCCAAAGCCTCATCACCTCCCATGTCTCATCTCTAACATAGCCTTAACGTCGTTTCCACTCCTCAAGGCTGGGGGACAACTATAGGGACATACCAAGAAAAGATGATTTTTTCTTGCAAAAGCCACAACAACAGAACACTTACAGAAAAACTTTGGCATAGAATGCCCCACCGAAGGTTAGGGGACTAATGTACAATAGCAGGTAGATAAGACCTACATGAACTAGTACTCGACCCTAGTCGCTTACCTATAGAACTACTTTGAGTAAATCATTGTTAACTATATGAAAAGACGACGCATACATAGCGGCTAAAGTTACATACAAGTAAAGACTGCATACTCCAAACTTAGGATATAACAATTGAGCTCCAAGAATCAACTCATGAACCTGATGCCTAGGCCTTGATTAGGCCCATGCGAGCCCAATAAAGGCCCAACCCATAAGCAAGGTAAATTGTGGTTAATGTTCTATAAATACAAGTGGACCCCAACAATTAAAAGTATGCAATTCATTAACACTGAAAATTGAGATTTGACTTTGAGAGCTTTTGTTGACTTGATTGTTGGAGTCCTTTCTACAAGTAACCCTCAAATTGTTCTACCCGGCAAGAGGAAGTGAAGACAAGCCGAACAAAGCTCAAGAGTGCCATGGTCATTCCCATAACAAAACCTAACAACAAAGCAACAAGAGGAAGAGGAGGAGGAGGTTAACATACTTGATTTGCACACAATTATGACTTGATCTCGACTAAATATATGTCCTCTCATATAAGTGGGGACTTTATCTATTTATAGCCCTAGGGCATAATAAGGAGTTATTATCTCAGTCATCCTCAACCATTACATTTTCTTCATCCAACGACCAACGTGGTGCGACTCTTCATCTGCCTTATAATATCAAACGTCAAGTTCACTAACAACACATGCCAGAATTTGTCGCTGCCAAAATATGGGGGTTGCTATAACCCTTTTAGACACATGTAAATCATTTGTCATCACGAGGATGCATAACATCTCAGATTAGTGCTACTCTTGTTACATATTGTCAATACCCGATTTCGTCCGGACAGATAAAATGATTTTCAAAAATGAAAAAATAGTAAATGGTAAATAGTAATAAAAAAAGGAGTAAACATAAGTGAATTAAAGAATAAACAAACAAAGATAAAAAAATAATAATAAAATAAAAATTGAAAGAAAAATGAATTGATTAAATTAATTAAAATTAATGAAAACTTTTCCTTTCATCATACCTCATTTTCTATTTTCTTACCACTCATAATATTATTTTGAAAAGCCCAACTCTCATTTGTAACCACATTCTATTTTCTTCTTTTCCTCATTCCTAAAATTCACTTTTATACAAGGCTGCCACGTGTCATTTTTTTTCTCTCTCTCACTCGTGGCACCCACACTCCACTCACATTTTTTCTCTCTCACACACCCATGGGACCCACATTCCATTCATCCCTCACTTCATTCACTTTTTCTATCACCATTCACTCATTCCTTGCATCACTAAACCTCAGTGCAACACTCACCTGCACACCCCACGGCCAACAAACTCACGCTGCACACACAACCCATGCCACACACTCTCATAGATATGTTGATTCACTCCGCACACTGACACCCAATTATCCTTGCGAAACTCACACACACTTACTAATCAACACAACAGACACTCAACTTTACCAATCAACACAACAAACACTCACCTCACATACTCATAAGTCACAAAACTTAGGCATATACACTACACTTAAAAGTTAATGTTTCACTTACCCAACTAACTCAACTAACTAACCAACACCATCAATGCACACATTCACTAATAGATACACTTTAACAAACTAGAGAAAACACTCAACCAAGGACTCTCCATTAGGAATCCCTCCAACAGAATATGAATTTGGGGACCATGTAGTGCTTCATTGTAAAATACAACAAATTTGAATATAGAGAGTATTTATCCAGGGAGACTTATTTGTCAACAAATTAGTATCAGATCTTGAGAGCTTGAGTGTTTGAGTGAGTTAGAGAGTTTGATCAAGATGGCCAGCTTAGCTAATAGCATGCCCCTACTAAAGTTATCAAAAGGCGTCAGCTATGATAACTTGAGCCTATAGATGAAGGCTCTCCTTGGTTCCCAAGAAGTTTGGGAGGTGGTTGAAAATTAGCACTAAGAACTAGAGGACGTTAGAGAAATGACGATAACCCAGCTTGCTACATTAAAAGCAACACGGGCAAAGGACAAAATGACTTTGTACGTGTTGTACTGAGCTATTGATGACTCTGGCTTTGAGAAGATAGCAAATGTCATGTCTTCAAAAGAAGCATGGGATATTCTGGAGAAGGCATACAAAGGGGATAATCGTGTGAAGCAAGTCTGACTTCAAACTCTCATCGGTGAGCTTGAAAGGATGAGGATGAAGAAAGATGAAAGGGTTGTCGAGTACATCTCCCGAGTTGAACCATAGTGAATCAGCTCGATAGAAATAGAGAGACATTGTCTACCTGCCGAGTGGTGGAGAAAATCTTGAGATCGTTAACCGACGACTTTGAGAATATAGTTTGCACAATAGATGAATCCAAGGACTTGATAGTGCTCTTGGTGGAAGAACTTGCTGGGTAGCTTAAGAAAGATATTAATCAAATTGAAGTTTTTTATAATTTGTTTATAAAGAGAACCACATAATTCTGATTTCTCATTTTTATGAGAATATGTAAAAGTAAGGTCAAACACTTTGTCGGGCCCAAATATAAAATCTAAAAAATGTTTTGTTCATTCATATTAGTATGTTTTGTTTGTTTTTTAAAAAAAAAATTAAAATTACATTAGTTTTGCACACTTAATTAAAGGAACCGTCATAAGACAAACATGTAGGATGTTAAACCTCTCCACAGGTAATCGACTTTCGGACCAAATCTGGTTTAGCAAATCCTTTTTTAAGTTTTTCATAGTTTCCCAAAAACTATGATAACAACTCCCCTTTATTAAATTTATATTTTAAAATGTTTTTTTATATGTTCGTCGGCCGTTGCAATTTTTTTTCGAGGTTGTCATAAATATAATATCGTGTTGGAAAACCTAAAAGTAGCAGGAAGAAATGAAATCATTTCAACCCTAACGTGTTATGTGCCAAACCAAATCATGTCACATTAAGTTAACAAGGATCATCGCAGCATGCCTCGAGTAGCAATGTTTTAATTAAAAAAATATTCATTTGCTTAAATAATTATATATGTACTATGTAAAGTCAAGGTCATCTCGATCATCACCGTTACAGTTACGCGCATTTGATGTTACGATACTACTTTCATTGGCATTCATTGCAAAATCCAAATCTTCCTAAAATTGCATGAAATATACGTAATATAAAGGATCAGTCCAACCATGCAGAGACCTAAATAATGAGGTAGTATATAAAGATGATTTGTCTACAGGTAAAATATATAGATTACTGGGCTACCTAGATCACATCAACTTACTTGAAAGTGTTGAAGTGTTTGCAGAGACATCTAGTTCATTCAGGACTATGTAGGGATATCTCAGATAATGAAGCACAGATATCAGATCTTGTAGAATGACTCTGTTCCTTACGAATATATATATATATAATTTAAAGAAGATCTACATTTCAAAATTAAATATTGTTTACAGAATAATTATTTAGAAGAATAAATCACAACCTATTTTAAAAAGCTGTTTATAGTCTAATTTTATGAAACTTAATCGTAAAATAATATTCTTAAAAGTGGTCTGTATAGAATGACAACACTTAAATAATTATATAGTAAATATAAATACAATAATTAAAAAATCATGGCTAAGTAAATGGAACACCTAATATATCTTGTGTAAAATTATGATCGAAATTATTGTCCAAATCATGTCCAATAATTGTGACTTAAATATTGTATTCTTTTAAAGCTACGGTTTTGAAAAAAAATGTGCGACCACAGAAAAAGAAACCATTATTTCTGAACAATGTTTACGGTCACCTACTTCACAGCCGAGACAATTATTAAGGAACTATTGTATGAAGTTAAGGGCAGGATTATTTAACTTGAACCAATTTTTTTAAGTTGTCTAAAACAATAAAAGAATAAAATGGTGCAGTAGAACATCTCTCAATAGATATATAAATGTGTTTCACCGTAGAAATTAATAAAGCAAGTTAAACTATGGAGAATTTTATTCCAAATAAAGAATAAAGGCTTAAATAGTCATTTGATCTAGTTTTGGTCAAATTGTTTCACTTTGGTTCTACTTTTGAAATTGTTTTTAATTTAGTCTTACCTTTCATTAATTTCATTCAATTAGATCCTTTTTCCTTAACTTCGTCTAATTAGTTAATAGAAGAGTGGCCAACATTGTTCGTTTCAGTGACGTGGAGCACTGTTTAATGATGTGGCCATTATTTTACTGTGCTGGCCTTTTAATTTTCATTAGAGAGTTATAGGGTTTATGCAGTTTTTCCCGAGCTGCTACGTCAGGATTTCTGCTGGCGTGAATGAATGTTACAAATGCGTGGAGGCTGCCATGGTTTCTAATTCAGGCGAGAAGACGCAGCTGCTGGTGATGGAGGTCCGCACGAACAGGTGTGACTTCTGAAGGTCGCGGTGGCTGCAGCGAATGTAGTTTCTCTGGTTCGAATGGTGTGTTCAGGCACGGTGATGATAATGGCAGATCTACGGTGCTTTTTCAGGTGCTAGTAATGTGATAGTGCTCGTTCTAGAGTTGTGATGGTGGATGCGAGAAGGTTTCGCTGCTGCAGGTTAACGGTGGTACTGCCGTGGAGAGTGGCGAAAAGATGCGATGGCTATTGCGTTTTCTGCAAGTGCAAGAATGATGGAAGTCTCGTGGTGGTGATGGTGCAAGTCAATGGTGCGTCAATCCATTGTTGTTGCGTGGTGCTACTTGTGGTGGCTCGAATTCCTTGGCGGCTTGCTCATGGTGGCCGAAGGTTGACGGCCTGATGGTGGTGGGAGAGGAGAAAGATTAGGGTTTCTGTTTGGGAAGGACATGATGATGTGGCAAGCTCTAATTGGTCAGTTTAGTGGATGGAGGATCATTACACGTGTCATCATGTGGTTGGACAGATTTAGAAGGTGAGGATTGCCACATGGCATGATCTGGAGAGTTGAGTTTAAGTGGTAGAAGGGGTGCAACTTAGTAGAAACTAGGGGTGCAAAATAGGTTTTTAGGTGATCCACTTGAAGGAGGAGTGTGTAAATAAAAACTGAGGGTGCATTTAGCTCCTGACTATTTCTTTCCAGAATTTGTTGATTTTGGACTTATTTTGTAACTTTGAATATATCAAATCCACACTTTTAATGACCCAGATTAAACTACAGCTGCATTAACAAACGTTAGAATATCCAATAATATTTTATGCAACTAAAATCAATTTTTACGCCATTTTTACCTTATGTACCCAATAAATCCAATAATCACAAATCCTAATTAAATCAATCATTAAGCACAAAAATTCTAATAAATCCCCAAATTTAAACATTAAATGAGGGCAAAAATTTGAGCTCATCATACCCCTACCTAAATATTCCAACATTAAATCAAACCCTTTTTAATCTTCAAGTGACTTACGTCACTCTTTCAAAGAACTCTTCACATTTTACTTTCTAAATCACTTGAAAATTATGAATTTAAATATTAAATTATTTGAATGCTTCAACTCCTACTCAATTGGCTTTGTTTATTGGTAACATTTAACTTAGGAAACCAACTTATCTCAATTAGGATCGAGCGCTTACCACTAGAGCGAAACTATAGCTATTAGTCAGGGTGCAACTCTTTTTACTTAAAAGTATAATAGCCCAAGCACCATGATTCGATTGTGACCCGACCCACTTGGCCTCAATTACGGGACAATTGATATCACCTACAACAATTTCCTACAAAATTTAAGGTACAAAATATACTATCATAAACTAATTAAGATTTTAGTAACAAATTTCACCTCATATATTACCCAAATAAGTTATCAAAAACTTAATTATATTATATTAACTTATATATATATGTACATATATATATATATATATATATACATATAATAATATATGTTTATATTTTCATAGTATATAAATATAAATATCACTATAATATGTTTAATATTTTCTTAATTGAAATATTATTCCCTAAATCTTATTTTTCATAAAATAATTTAAAATAAAAGAAGTCCTTAACTATTTATAATTGGGTTGATATATTGTAGTGCAATAAACAAACTAACCTATATGAGTGCGGTTAATATGCAATGGATGACAATCATTTGTGCTCGTATTAACACTAATTGAGAAACGGTAATATATACTTGCATTGAAACAGATATTTTGCAACATTGTCTTTCTTCATACTAATTTAAGTTAATGTCTTATTTTGTAAACACTCAAGAATAGTGCACCAATTCTTGAAAAGTCTATAAAGTTTGGTAGGTTAGCTTGTGCAAAATTTATAATTCAAATGTACAGTAATATTTAGGATATTCACTTGTTGTAACAAAAGACATATAGTTGTATTTAGATTGTGAATGATTTTAGGTTTGATAAAATGTATTCTGTTGTTTCTATTCTGGATTGAAAATATACGCAAGTTTAAAATGTGGGAACTAACCAAAATAGAAAATTATTTAAAATACAAAAACCCACATTTGGCCTTAGTTGTAACACTAGCCGAAGCAAAAAACCAACTTCTAGCTTCGGTTTATGTGAAAACCAAAGCCAAAAACCCCATCAAAATTTAAATAAATTATTAATTTTAATGGCGTATGGCTTTGGTTCATTCAATAAATGAAGCCAAATCTCCTACATATGGCCCTAGTTTCCAAAGCCAACCGAAGCCAAAAACCTTCATATTTTAAAATAATTACATAATTTTAGGGCCATATGGCCTCGATTGTCATTTGAATCAAAGAAGAATGTGGAGTTTTTGGGGTTTGGAATCGTGACAAAATGGAAAAAATAACCGTAGTCAAAACCCTTTCCCGAACTTGTAATTTAACCTTATTTATATATTTTCATAATTATTATAATTTTTTGGATTTCACAAAAAGTATAATATATTTTTATTTTGAAAATTAAGCCTAGAGCCAATTTAAGTAACCATAATTTTATACCTTCTTACTTCACAAACTCATTACCCTTGAATAATTACATATTAAATAGTAGACTTATCATCCATCTTTTCAAAAGGAGAAATTTTTTTTCCATCTTCCAGATCAAAAACCATTTTCATTCATATGAATGGTTTTCAAATCCCTCTTTCAACAATGCAAACAAAATCATATAAAATTTCATCATTGTTTTTCTCTAGTTGTAAGTCAAGGTTTTCACACCCTGCCACTAGCACAAAACAAAGCTATTATCATTATAGAAATAAGTCTTTTAGCAACCAAAATTAGCGACCGAAATTAACAACTGAAATAACATTAAATCTCATGACTTGATTGTTATTTAATATAATTAAATTTATAGTATTTATAGTAGTTTAAAAAATTGTTTACAAGTTGGTCAAAATATTGTATACATGTAAGTAGGTACAATTATGTACATAAAAGTGGTACAATTATATACATAAAAGTAGTTACTATTTTATTTGTGTTACTGATGTAGCCACAAAAATATAATGGTTGCTAAAAGTTTCTAATTTTCCCAATTGATTTAACTATCGAAAATTATTTTCATTAAAATAAAAAAAGTTATGTATTGGTGATCGAAAAATAAGGGTAGTTGTATTATGACATCTGTGATTGAATTAGTGATCAAATGTTTTTAAAATTTAATAATGTTTTTCAATTTAGCCACCGACAAAAGAACTTGTCTATTTTTTTTCATTTTTGCAACTGAATTAGCTACTAATATTTCAATGGCCAAATTGGTCCTTGTACATACCCGGCTCAACAAATATGCCAAGTGATGCGACCTAATAAGACTCATTTAGCTTTACTAATCTAAAGTGGTTGAAAGATATTCTCAGATATATTTGTTGATACCTAAAGTGATTGAAAGATATTATGAGATGTATGTACTACAAGAAAAACTGAAATTATCAATGAAAAATTACCCATGAAATAAAATTTGTATGTAAATTTTTGTTTTCTACGAAATTTACCAACGAATTAAAAACTAGGTAAAATTGATCTGACTAATCATTACCTACAAATGAATGATTCATGGGAAAATAAATTTATTGGGTAACAATATTTAGCCCATTGGTAGATAACAAAATAAAATAATTAAATTAAAACTCTGATATTACTACGCTAAAGAAAACTTCACTACTCAACGAAATTCATCTTTTGGCCTCTAAGTTCTCCTAAAACCAACACATGGAGCTCCAAAAGCCACCACACCCAGCTCTCCAAAAACCACTACTGAGCTCTCTAAAAATTCGAACTTGCAGGAAATTCAACCACAAGTCTCTCCAACACCGATTTTGGAACCCCAAAAAATGTCTCATTCTCTAAAATATCCAAAAATAGTCTTAAAAACCCTAGTCCAACGTTACGCGAAAGTTTTTTTTAAGCCTACGATTTGAATGAGCTAGGAGTTGATTTGAAGGCAGCCCTCGTTTGTGTGATGATTCTGTGACGTTTGTCGCAAACAAGTTAGGGTTTTTAATTTTCTAGGGTTTTTAGTTTTCTAATTTCAAGCCACTACCACAAACGTTTAGTGTTGGTGCTCTAACGCATTTTGTTAACCAATGCATTTCCTACATAGTTCACTGATTCATCATCCGTATAATGAAACATGGACCCTGATGGCAACTCTAATTCACTCCTCATTTGATTTCCTCTTATCGCTTGTGTGTTGTTATTGTTGTTGTTGTTCTTGTTGGTGGTGAATGTTATTGGCTCTACTTAGCTTTGTGACTTGAAACATATGAAAAAATACACTAGGTGTGTTCTATAGTGGGATGGGATAAAAAGGAAGAGAGTGAGTTTGAAAACATGGGTTTGTGAGGTGGAGGGCAAATTTATTTGACAAATTGAGTAGATAATAAACAAAATAATGTAATTTGTGTGACAAATTTTGTTTTAGCTCTTATTAGCCAGAATGAAGAGAATAAGTAATTTGCTTTTTTTTTATGATTATGTCATTGCTTATCTCAAATTTTAGGCAATACCCTTTATTTTCCAAAACGTTGGCTCTATAGTTATTAGTCACAGTTGAAATAGCTCTGAAAGATAAAAGATAGTACATTATTATTTACTTTTTAAGACTTTAACCCTTTCCCAAACTTCAACTTTCAATTCTAGTAGACATTTACTGCACTATGCCACAGTCTACAATTTAGAAGTCTACGACATAGGGCAATTCCCAGCTTTGAGAACCTTAAACCTTTTAGAAATATGTTATAGAACAAGAAAAGTCTTACAATTATTACCATTGGTATTGTTTTTTTTTTATCCTTAAATATGTTCAACACCGAGCAACATAAGGAGTTGTTATTGAAGATACCAACAAATACAACCAGTTCAACCTTTAATTCCCTTTTATTTGCACCCCAAACTTGGGTTGAGATCTTCTATATTACTAATTACTAATGTAAATGCATCTTTATCTTTCTGATTTCCCATAAAAAAAGGATTTACTATACGACATGACATGGATCTGATTTCATGATTTGAGATATTTTATTAAAGCTTCATGAAAAATTGTGGAATGATTTTCAAACCTGAAAGTTTTTAAGATGCATTTTGAAAGCTTTTACTTGGTTAATGACTATGAAGATTCAAAAAACTGAGTTGTAGAAATAATATCTCATCCTCATGTGATTCCTCATCTTCTGTGGACAAAATCACTACTACACACCATAAGCTTCTTTACATTTGGCAACTTTTATAGAAATCCACACTAAGGAAATTCATCACACTCATTATCGAAGCACAAAGTAAGAACTTTTAAAATGTGTAAAAGGGCATTGAAGAGTGACGTGGTGATCCAAGTGTTATTCTAGTAAATGTGACTACAATAATAGTTTAGTTATAGTGTATTGTAATTGGATCAATCACAATGGATTTTGTTATTAATTTGTCTTCTAAAATGACTAAATGTGTTTGTATTTTTAGACACTTGGGGAGAGAAGTTTGTAAATTTTGACCTTGACTGCGACGTGATCAATGCAAGTGGTATGCTATTGTGTAAGATTATTATTGTTCACTATCTTACTAGCCAATTTTTTTTAAATTAAATATTAGTCATTATAACTATGCCTGAAGTATCCAAGAAGAAATAGTCAATTGTTTTTATTGCCAATATTTCCTAGAAATTGAAATGTCTAAAAGGTATGAAGATGTAGTTAAGTAAAATATTAAAGAGTTAACTCATAATTTAAGTATGAAGTTTTTTTTATCTCCTATATTTATATAAATATGGCCTTTTAAATTAGCATTTATTTAAGTCTAAATAGATAAAATGTAAGTAATAATTTAAATATTATATGTATATACATATAATATATATATATATATATATATATATATATATATATATATATATATATATATATAAGGGCAAAGACGTATTTAGATTCAAGACTACAATCAATGAAGTTCCGGTACAAAATAAAAAAGAAATAGTTGATTCTTATAATAATTTTAGTTATTTTGAAATGAATTAATTATATATCTAATTCATGTGGTGCTGGAATATTGATCTAATTGCAAATTAGTTACCTAAAATTTAGGCCAGATTTTAATTATTAAACAAATTACCAATACATTTGTTTGATCATATGAATTATATTTGCGTCATAAAAAGGCTACTAATTTTATTTTACAAGTTAATATGAAAAGCTTATAAACTATTTTGTGATTAATGGAATTTGGGTTTTGGGTTTCTTTGCAGGTTAGCCAAAGCTGAAGGATGGGAAAGAGATTATTATGAAGAAATAGTTCATGAACGAACCAAGGCACCAAATAACTATTTATTTATGAGTATATTGTTCATAAAGCTAGACAAGCTTATTTTTTTGTGAATGCTTCTTCAATTTGTTTTGGATATTGGATTATTTCAATTTGATTTGAAATTTAGATAATGTTTTAGTTTGGTTTGCTTTATGGGTTATGTTATATTAATTTTATTTTTCTTTTGTTTTTCTTGAGAAATTACCCACGGATAATAGTATGTTTGTATTATCCAGAGAAGTTAAGGTGGGAAATTATTCACGAAAGATGGTCTGTATGTATTATTTATGAAATTTGAACGGTGGGAAAATTACCCACAAACGATGGTCTATATGTATTATCCATAGATTGACATTTTTCATGGACCAAAAATTCTTCCAAAATTACAGATGGCACTATTACATACGAATCTCAAGTCATCGGTAGTTCGTGGATAAATTCTAATTACCCATGGATTTTAGTCATTATCTACTGATTTTGGCTGTAAGTAAATTCAATTTTTTTTTTTTTTTTAAATATTCGTATATTAACATTATATGTGACTAAATCTTGTTAGTTTGATTATGTCATTATATTCCTTAATACCATATATTTACAAAATATTTGGTATATCAAGTAAGATGTCACAATATTGTTTTTGTTATTATTTATTCAAGGTAACTTGTTATTTTATTGATATTGGTTAATATTACATTATTTGTTTTATCCCATGGATCCAAGGCCTAAAAGGCCCTATAAATAAACATAGTATTTCACCAAAAAATACACACTCTCATATACTCATACTCACCCTTATCAAAGATCTTAATTTTCTTACTGACTTGAACGCTAGAGAGTCTTTTACAAGTGGATCTTCCCCTGTGTTCCAATCCTCAAGAGCATACAATAGGATTCTCCAATTCACTCAGATCTTGCCATTTGTCCAAAGATTCACATGTTGGATCCTAGTAAGAACATTTTTGGCACCCACCATGGGGTCCAAGTAAAACATTTTCCTACCTCCACAATTTATATTATCTCTACGTGAGACATCACAATTTAAATCGTCTCACTCATACTACCATAAGTGTTTATGGTAAAAATTTTGCAATTTCCCTAAAGAAAATGTTATCTTGACATTCCTCTTTCCTACATTCCATTATGATATAATAGTTTTTCAATATTGGTGAAGAAATAGTTTATTCCCTTAACTTTGACAACATTTATCTTAAGTGCTATAAGAAAAAGCAAGCTCGGGTAAAACATTATCCTGCGTCCATATTTTATACTATCATCACCTTGCGTAGAGATAGTCTATGACTACTAATGATCATCTCACCTTTGCTATCATAAGTATTTATGATCAAAATTTTGCAATGCATTTAAAGAGCATTATCTTAACACTTTTTGAAAGGGAGATGTAAAAGGAAATTCAACTCCTCCATCTTGAACAAACTTTTAACGCTTGGAACTCGCTTACATGGAAGAATTTCAAAGGTTTCCTAATTATGGGACCCACCTATGAGTTTTATAGTTAGATTTTTATAATTCATAAGTATGTGTGTTAATTTATTAATGCCATTATCATCATTGCTTTAAATGCCACCTCTTGGGAGATGCTCAAAACTCAACGCATTACAACCAAGGTGGGGAAGACATTGACTCTAGCATCACTAGTTCAAGCCATGAACCACAAATTAATTTATCCAGTATTAATGATCACACAGGTAACACTTTGGGTGAGAACTCTAACATCAAGAATAATGTGGAATGGAATGCCAACCCATCATTGTCATTGAAGAGGATGTTCATCGAGCATCTTACCAGAAGTTACCTTTCCATTAATTTAACCAAAAAGTGAGAAACCACAAAATTTGCTCCAATCTAGTTGGTCTTCAGTGTAGGCTCTATCGATGGAGTCTTCACCATGGACAAGCCAAAGCAATTGCACTATTAGAAGCCTGCCACTACGATCACTAAAAGGCAATGGCACTAATAAGCGAGATGCCTTTGGCTCGTGATATAGTGGTGGCCCCTTGTCAAATCTTAACGGGTGGTTGATAGCATACTCATCCAACCCAAATTTCAACAAGAGTTGATAATAGCAAGCTCGGATGGAAAGCCATTCAAGAATCATCTCAAAGACACAAGTTCGAATGAAAAGTCATTCGAGAGTTATCTTAAAGGCACAAATGTAGATGGAAAGTCATTCGAGAACTGTCTCAAAGACACAAGCTCGAATGGAAAGCCATTCGAGAGTTATCTCAAAGGCACAAACTCAGATGGAAAGTCATTCGAGAGCTATGTCAAAAGGCACAAGCTCGGATGAAAAATAATTCAAGAATTATCTCAAAGGCATAATCTCTGGTGAAAGCAAGACTCTTGAAAGCCTAATACTCCAACTCGTAGATGAAAGTTCAAAATGATTACCTTACAAATTAGTCTCAACCACGACAACAAAATCTTTGATGCATGAGAATGTTGATAGACCAATACGCACAAGGTACAAGAAGAAACTTATGAGTATAAGTAATATTCTTTAACGGAGTATTGATCTCATGGCTAAGGATGTTTCGTCAAATCAAAAACATGAAATTTGTAGGAAAAAGGACTAAGGAAAACTCTGGCTAGGATAGATAAGGTTCTTAAGTTTGTCCATTGTGACTCACCTCTCTTTCTTGTGAGTCTACTTAGTAAACTTTCAGTAGTATTTATCATAAAAGAAAAATCTTCTATGTATTGCGCAACTAGCAATTTGGGTGGTCTCGCTTACACCATCCTTTAAAGCACAAATCTAAACCAAAATCACCCTCATCCTTACTCACAACAAAAGGAAGTCATCTACTACTAGAGCTTGGCAAGACAACACTTTGTGGAGAACACAACGAAGAAAACCCCCGAGTTGATCTATATCTCATTTATAAAGTCCGAGAAGAAGCCGACATTAGAGAAACAATAGCGAAACAAATACAACACTTAAACAAAATGGCTAGAAACTTGAAAAAAAATGAAAGAAGAAAGATCCCTCTAACAAGAATACTCCAAGAAGTAATTAACGAACTCCCTGAAAGTAGTGAAGTTTTGCACAACCAGTCCAAAAAGATATAATTTTGATCTCCAAAACGTCATGATCAACATAGTAGACCATGGGAGGAGTCTTAGAGGTTGAAGAGAAATCACACTCCCTCTCACCGACATGAAAGAGCAAACTTGGCATTCCAGTGTCCAAGTACAGAAGCGAAAGCAACCCAACTTTCCAATACCTAGAAAGAATTCAGTGAGTACATGAGCAACTCAGCGTTCAAGTACAAGAATAAGAGCAACTCAGTGTTCCAATACCTAGTACATAAAGAATTTAGTGAGTATAAGAACAACTCAGTGTTATAATGCTCGAGTACAACAACTCAATGCGTAAATATTCATACCCATGCTTAAGGAAAGAATTAATCTTCATATTCATACCTTAGCTCTCAATGGGTATGAAATTTTTGTCTTATCCTCATCCTTACCAGGCAACGAGTATACATTTGTATCCCTACTTGTACTCCTATCTACTTTCCTACTGTTTCAATATCAACTAATTGTGTTTTATAAAATAAAAAAAAAAATTATTGCAATTCAGAAAGAAAATATAATTGTATAGATTTCAAATTATAGTACCAAATAAAATTTTATGAGAATCAAAATATTTATTAATTTTGCATACATTAACGAAACAAAGTTGATAAAATTTAAAAATATTTTTAAAAATTTATAAAATGTAAATAGATATTCAAGTTTAAAAGTATTTCAAATGTTTGTTTTAGTCTTGTTCTTGAAATTCTAATGAAATCTCTTTTTTAATACACTAATAAAAATTATAGTACACCACTTGAATCAAATTACCAAAAAAATAAAGATTAAACTAATAATGATTGAATTTCAACATAGATCTTTCATCTTTTGAATTTCAATATAGGTTGGAGGGTGATAAACAATATTCATGACAATGACATTAAATTATTATATTATAATAAATGTCTTTTTTATACAATTATAGTGATAGAATTACAATCATGATAATGAGTTAGAGAATAAAAATAATTATATTAAAAATATTAAAATAATATTCTATATGATAAAAATAAACAACAAATAGTATTATAAAAAGTAAAAATAATTAAATGTGAGTCTTAGAAAGAATTTGATACACCATTGAAAAAATCGTATAAAGAAAATAAATGTATAATTTAGGGTATGACAAGATGAAAAATAGCTTATAGATCTAAAAAAAATTTTCAAATATTCAACTAGTTGAACGGTTGAGAGATAATTAAAATTCCTATAGCAAAATAAAAAGAGTTCTTCTAATGAAAAAAATAAATAAGAATAACATAATAAAAAAGATAATTTTTTATATTATCTAGTAGATTAAGGGTTTTTGCTATTGAACCCTTAAATTGACAGTTAAACATTTTCATGGGAAAAAAAACAATAAATAAAAATATTAAAAATGAGTAGAAATATTCAAATATGAGACTTAAAAAAATTGAATATATATACATGATTTGAACATAACTACACAAAGGTTCTGAAAAGAGAGAAAAGGTATCTTGAATATTAAATAACCTAATAAACTATGACTATTTTAGTAATTTAAACAGAGATGTGGATAAGAGTCGAAATGGATATTAAGATGCGTATGGGGAAGAATACGGAGTAGATATGTATATACTCATCCACATCCCTATACTCAATTGAAAATATTGGATATATCTAGTCAATACAAGAATTTCTCGTCAAAATAGGGATGTGTTCAAACAATACCCACAGGGACAGGTTTATATGTCGTCCCCTACTCATAACATATGAACAAACTTTCACTTGTTACTATTTATGTATAGCAATTTTAGGGTTTTTCACTAATAATAAGTATTTATGTTTTATTTTGAATGTAGTTTTGATTAACTCGCCTGCATTTAGAGATGGCAAATAAACTCGTCCCGTGGGTATTGCCCGAACCCGTTCCCGTTTTGACGGGGAATCCCCGCATTGACTGGGTATGGGTATGGGTATGGGGAATCCCCGACTTTTTCAATTGGGTATGGGGATGTGTATGGGGATGCACATATCCCCGCCATAATACCCGTCCCCGCCATATCTGCATCTCCATTTAAATTATTAAAATATTCATAATTAATTAAGTAACTATATATATATATATATATACTTTATATTTTTTATTTCTTTTAATTATTTGGTTTGTCATGAAACTCATTCGCATCTCCAATATGTTTTTTTATCTTATCATAACATTTATGTAATTATGTTAATTAAAATTTTTTTATGCCTCACATTTGAATATTTCTATTATTTTTTAATATTTTTATTTATTATATATTTTCCTTTCACATGAGAATGTTTATACTCTCAATTTAAGATAATATAAAA
>Ga0214545_1004347_pt1 | contig 26594 bp, 15 predicted proteins | sample CNSS4metaG_FD_160064 | JGI IMG/M metagenome (GOLD analysis project Ga0214545, IMG submission 160064) | Root nodule microbial communities from cowpea collected in UCLA plant growth center, Los Angeles, California, USA - CNSS4 | ecosystem: Host-associated > Plants > Roots > Nodule | place: USA... | reverse complement strand
TACTCTTAGCATATGCTTGCATGTGTAACTTTAAATTGCATCAAATGGATGTGAAAAGTGCATTCTTGAATGGTTTCCTAAATGAAGAAGTGTATGTATCACAACCTCCTGGATTTGAGGATCATCTTTATCCTAACCACGTTTTCAAACTGAAAAAGGCCTTATATGGTTTGAAACAAGCACCAAGGCAATGGTATGAAAGGCTAATGAATTTTCTCTTATCAAAAGGCTATGCTAGAGGTGTAGTGGATAAAACACTCTTCATTAGAAAACATGATAATGATGTTATACTTGTTCAAGTGTATGTTCATGATATCATTTTTGGTTCAAATAACAACACACTGTGTGAAGAGTTTGTTGCAGCTATGTAGGGAGAATTTGAGATGTCCATGATAGGTGAGCTTACCTACCTTCTAGGGCTGCAAGTCAAGCAACTCAAGCATGAAATTATTTTAAATCAATCAAAATACTGTTTTGACTTGTCGAAAAAGTTCAAAATGGAGGATTGCAAGAAATTTGCCACTCCAATTGTAACAAATTGTCTTATGGATGAAGATGAGGCTGGCCAACCAGTGGATTCAACCAAATATAGAGGGTTGATTGGGTCTTTGCTCTATCTTACAGCAAGTAGGCAAGACATTTAGTTTGGAGTATGCTTATGTGCTAGGTTCCAAGCAAATCCAAAGGAATCACACTTTAAGGCTGCAAAAAGGATTCTAACGTACCTTAAAGGAACAACCAATGTTGGTTTATGGTATCCATGTGATTCTAACATATCTCTTAGTGGCTTTTCAGATTCAGACTATGCAGGGTGCAAATTGGAGAGGAAAAGCACAAGTGGTACTTGCTATTTGCTTGAATCAAGTATAATCTCATGGAATAGCAAAAGGAAAGCTTGTGTGGCACTTTCCACAGCTGAAGTTGAATATATTGCTGTTGGACATGGCTGTGCACAAATCATATGGTTGAAACATAAACTTTTGGACTATGGTGTAAGGCTAAGCAAGGTACCTTTGTATTGTGATAATACTAGTGAAATCAACTTAACCAAGAATCCAATACAACATTCTAAAACCAAGCATATAGAGATTAGGCATCACTTCATTCGTGATCATGTTCAAAAGGGAGATTGTGAAATCAAATTTGTTAAAACTGAAAATCAATTGGCGGATTTGTTTACAAAACCATTGGCTAGAGATAGGTTTAACATGCTAAGAACTGAACTAGGCATTTTAGACATCAAGAATGTGGTCTGATGTGTTTATAGCATGTTAATCTTATGTAGTCATGCATTGGTTTCATAAAAATATGTTGTTGTATGCAAAAGTTGAAAACTGTCATATTCAACCTGTTGATTTTGCATTTCAACGTGTTGATTTCACTTAAATCTGCCTCTATTTGCACAATTCATGATCTATCAACCTGTTGATTTTGTTTTCTACATGTTTATTTCACTTAAATTGCCACTGAATGATGAAAAATTGATCTGCTATGATTTTTAATCTGCTGTTGATCACATTAAACTAAGCATTAAAATTGTAATCAATAATCAAATCTGAATTTGAACCCATATTATTGATAGGGGGAGCAGGATCACATTTGTATACTTGCTAGCTTGTGTGTATTGCTACTGTAAAATGTTTTTCAGGTTCACAAGCTTCAAGCTAAGGTATCACTTCATCAATTGGTATCCAACAAATGGAAGCATTTTGCAATGGAAGATAGAAAAAGATAGATGAAAGGAAATAGAGGTTGGCTTCATCAAATCATGGGGAGATTGTTGACATGAGAAGCCAAGGTGGTTTGCTTCTTGAAGATTTGATGAAGATTGAACGAAGCTCTTTTGAACTATCTTGGAGCCATTACCATTGAAATGAAGCCTACATTGATAAGGAAAGGAGATTTGATGATATCCATGGTGATCAAGGCTAGAACGTGTGCTCTCCATGTAGTTTTTATCATTTAGAAAGTGAATTTGTAGTTTGTAATTCATGTTGTAGACCTTGTAGCATTAATTAGTTGTATTTTGCTCTTTATAGTGTTTTTAATCTATTGAATGGTTTTTCAACAGGTTAAAATGTCTCTTTTAGTCTATTGAATAGTTTTTCAACAAGTTAAAAAGTTGGCTACAGTAGTCTTAAACTGCAACAAATTCAATCAGTTGATTTAGTTTTTAATCGACTGATTTCACTTAAGTCAAGTGAAATCAACCGATTGATTTGAAAATCAACCTGTTGAATTTCGTAACAGTTTGACTATAAAAGCTGTGATTTTTGAAAGAGAGGTTTGTTGATCATTTTAGAGCATAAATTTGTTCTGGAAACTTGTGGAAACTCTCTCCTTCATGATCATACGTGTTGCAGCTGTTGAAGATTGATATTGGATCAATTCTTGGAGCTTTTGGCTTGGTTTGAAGCTTGGAGAAAGTGGTTTGTGGTAGGATGGGTTGTGCTACCACTGAGGTTTGATCTTTCTCAAGCTTTGTGTGTGTGCCTGGTGGTTTTCCAGGTCTACAAGAGGATTCTTGTTGTGCCGGTGTGATTCTTGTGTGATTCAAGAGTCTTTTGTGGTGTTTTTGCATATTTTGGAAGTGTAAGGGTGGATACTTTGTAAAACTTTTGAAATAGTGCAAAGTCAAGCTAAGGTTGCCTTGACAAACTGGATGTAGCTCAGGTTTGAGTGAACCAATATAAAAATCTCGTGGTGTCCTCTCTTCTCTAACCTTTCTCTCTTGCATTTTCATTTTAAAGTTTCATGAACTTGTGCTTTAATCATCTTTTTCATGTTCTTGCATGTTTCCATGGCATCTGCAGCATTGAGCATGTTTGTATAATCCTTTGGAACTGGTCTTGATCATTCTTGAGCATTGTTTCTGGTTTAAAATTCAAATTTGCATTTCTGCATTTTTCCCAGTATTTCAGTCGACTGTTTTCCTGTTGCAATCGGTTGATTATACCATAATAGAATCTGTTTAGTAAAATCAATCGATTAACTCTGTTTTTGATCGATTGAAAGTGTACAGTTCAATATTGTTTGCATCCTAACTTGGTGATCTATTTGATTCAGTTAAAGGTGGTTTTTAAGTTGCAAAGATAGCCTAAATTTTTAACTAGCCAATCCAACCCCTCCTTCTTGGCTTTTCAACCATTTCAAAACTAACAAGAAGGAAACAAAAAGAAGAAGTAAAAGACTTAAAAACAAAATTCTTAGTGAAGGTGACATATACTAAAATGAAATAACAATTACGAGACTGAGAAAAATATTTATATCCTTTTTGTGATCTAGTAAACCCTAAAAGGCCATATTTGTGTGACCTAGGAGATAATTTATCAAGGCTAAGACTAAATTTACGAACAAAACATGTGGATCCAAAAACTGTAAAAGGTAAGAGATGGAAAGGCTCATACAGAAATAAAATAGAATGAGAAATTATGTTACCTAAAATCGAAGATGAAATACGATTAATGACATAATATGCACTAAGAATAACATTAGCCCAAAAGCACTAAGGAACCTCACCATTGGTTAAAAACAACAAATTACATCTTTAATAATCATCAATAATAGTGGAAATAAATATTTAAAACATAAATTTAACTTCACACGACTGTCCTTAAATGTTTAAGTAAGGAAGAAAGGGGTGAAACATTTTGTGAGATACTTTTAGGGAAAGAACTACGATTGTGTTTTCCTAATTAACATGACTTATAAGAAAAACTAGGAACAACTTGTTGCATCTTGGCTAGGTTAGCATGACCTAGTTGAACATGAATAAGAGAAGGAGAATCAATTACCAAACCAAACTATGTAGATGTCCATAGATGATAAACTTTGACATTCATACGTGATGCTTGTTAGCAAAACAAGAAGAATTGTGTTGCAAGCTTTTGATGATGAAAACCATAAGGAACCTCAAGAAAATATTAGAAAGACATTATGTTATTGTTTAAATTCTCTTGTAATAAGTTATTGTTTGTATTTAGTATGTATAAGTTAACTTAGAAATTCATAACACAGCAGGTTGCACTTAACCACTATGGGAAGGTTGTTTGTTTTTCACAAAACGCACGATGATAATCGATTATCACTTATGATAATTGATTATCATAAATATTTTTCAATTTTCGGAAATAACTCTTAAATAATTGATTATCAGCGAGAAATAATGTTTTCAGAAATTGCTCTGGAATGATCGATTACCAGATGTATTAAGAGGCTATTGTTTTTTTTTTGTAGGGGTTGTGAGAGTACAGGAAGACGTTATAACGAACCATTAACATCTACAAGACTTGCAATTGAACACAAACTACAGAAAACACCAAAAGGATGTCAATGTCTTATAGATTATTTCCTAAATTATAGATAGATGTCTTAGGAAATAATCTATAAATAGATTGGTTTGGAAAACATCTTTGGTAGGCCTGTATCTAAGTTACTAAATGGAATTTGCTTATGCATATAAAAATTGTACATAATGTTTGATGGTACCATGTACTTATTTGTAAAAGGGATAGAATACCCAAAGTGTTCCTCTTTAATTTTATATATTTTTTGTTGATAAAAGAAATATACCTTAATTTTACACTATATTAATTTAATGCAAAACTTAAGTTCCAACAGATAAAGAAAAAAAATACTTGTAAAAACATTACTCAACGATTACAAACGTTGATGAACATAGACAAATTATTAAGATAAAAAATTAGTTCGAAAAAAAAAAAAAAGAACATTTATCACATTGGTAAAATAATGATGCAGTGAACGTGGATCGTGACCTTTAGATCTTCAGTCTGACGCTCTCCCAACTGAGCTATCCCTACTTAATGTCTTTAGAAATATATTCTATTACAAGGGAACATAATATTTAATTGAAAAACACAATATTAATTTAATGAAAAACTTAAGTTCCAACAGATAAAGAAACAATACTTGTAAAAACATTACTCAAAGATTACAGTTGTTGATGAAAATAGACAAATTATTAAGATAAAAAATAATGATGACATTTATCACATTGGAAAAATAATGATGCGGTGAACATGGATCGAACACGTGACCTTCAAATCTTCAATCTGACGCTCTAACAACTGAGCTATCCCTGCTTAATGTCCTTGGAAATATATTCTATTATGATGGAACATAATATTTAATTTAAAACACAATAGTAATTTAATGCCAAACTTAAGTTCCAAAAGATAAAGAAACAATACTTGTAAAAACATTACTCAATGATTACTATAGTTGATCACCATAGAAATATTATTAAGATAAAAAAAAAGAAAAGAACTTTCATCACATTGGTGCAATCATAATGCAATGAACATTGATCGAACACGTGACCTTCAGATCTTCAGTCTGATGCTCTCCCAACTAAGTTATCCCCACTTAATGTCTTTAAACATATATCCATTAGAAGGAACTAAAAATTTAATTTAAAAACACTGTTAATTTAATGCAAAACTTAAGTTCCAACAGATAAAGAAACAATACTTGTAAAAACGTTACTCAACGATTACAATAGTTGATGAACATAGACAAATTATTAAGATAAAAAATTAGTTAGAAAAAAGAAGAAAAAAAACATTTATCACATTAGTAAAATAATGATTTAGTGAACGTGGATCGAACACGTGACTTTCATATCTTCAGTCTGACGCTCTCCCAACTGAGCTATCCCCGCTTAATGTCCTTAAAAACATATTCTATTAAAATGGAACATAATATTTAATTTAAAACACAATAGTAATTTAATGCAAACCTTAAGTTCCAAAAGATAAAGAAACAATACTTGTAAAAACATTACTCAATGATTACTGTAGTTGATGAACATAGAAATATTATTAAGATAAAAAATTAGTTAGAAAAAAAAGAAAAGAACTTTCATTACATTTGTACAATCATAATGCAATGAACATTGATCGAACACGTGACCTTCAAATCTTCAGTCTAACGCTCTCCCAACTAAGTTATCCCCGCTTAATGTCTTTAAACATATATCCATTAGAATGGAACTAAAAATTTAATTTAAAAACACTATTAATTTAATGCAAAACTTAAGTTCCAACAGATAAAGAAACAATACTTGTAAAAACGTTACTCAACGATTACAGTAGTTGATGAACATAGACAAATTATTAAGATAAAAAATTAGTTAGAAAAAAAAAGAACATTGATCACATTGGTAATATAATGATGAGGTGAACGTGGATCGAACACGTGACCTTTAGATCTTGAGTTTGACGCTCTCCCAACTGAGCTATCCCCACTTAATGTCCTTAGAAATATATTCTATTAAAATGGAACATAATATTTAATTTAAAACACAATAGTAATTTAATGCAAAACTTAAGTTCCAAAAGATAAAGAAACAATACTTGTAAAAACATTACTCAATAATTACTGTAGTTGATGAACATAGAAATATTATTAAGTTAAAAAATTAGTTAGAAAAAAAAAGAAAAGAACTTTCATCACATTGGTTCAATCATAATGCACTGAACATTGATCGAACACGTGACCTTCAAATCTTCAGTCTAACGCTCTCCCAACTAAGTTATCCCCACTTAATGTCTTTAAACATATATCCATTAGAATGGTACTAAAAATTTAATTTAAAAACACTATTAATTTAATGCAAAACTTAAGTTCCAACAGATAAAGAAACAATACTTGTAAAAACGTTACTCATCGATTATAGTAGTTGATGGACATAGACAAATTATTAAGATAAAAAATTAGTTAGAAAAAAAAAAGAAAAAGAACATTGATCACATTGGTAAAATAATGATGCGGTGAACGTGGATCGAACACGTGACCTTCAGATCTTCAGTCTGACACTCTCCCAACTGAGCTATCCCCGCTTATTGTCTTTAGAAATATTTTCTATTACAAGGGAACATAATATTTAATTGAAAAACACAATATTCATTTAATGCAAAACTTAAGTTCCAACAGATTAAGAAACAATACTTGTAAAAACATTACTCAACGATTACAGTTGTAAAAAAAAGAAAAAGAACATTTATCACATTGGTAAAATAATGATGCGGTGAACGTGGATCGAACACGTGACCTTCAGATCTTCAGTCTAACACTCTCCCAACTGAGCTATCCCCGCTTAATGTCCTTAGAAATATATTCTATTAAAATGGAACATAATATTTAATTTAAAACACAATAGTAAGTTATTGCAAAACTTAAGTTCCAAAAGATATAGAAACAATACTTGTAAAAACATTACTCAATGATTACAGTAGTTGATGAACATAGAAATATTATTAAGATAAAAAATCAGTTGGAAAAAAAAAGAAGTTTTATCACATTGGTAAAATCATAATGCAATGAACATTGATCGAACACGTGACCTTCAGATCTTCAGTCTAATGCTCTCTCAACTAACCTATCCCCACTTAATGTCTTTAGACATATATTCCATTAGAATGGAACTAAAAATTTAATTTAAAAACAGTATTAATTTAATGCAAAACTTAAGTTCCAACAGATAAAGAAACAATACTTGTAAAAACTACTCAACGATTACAGTAGTTGATGAACATAGACAAATTATTAAGATAAAAAATTAGTTAGAAAAAAAAAAGAAAAAGAACATTTATCACATTGGTAAAATAATGATTCAGTGAACATGGATCAAACACGTGACCTTCAGAACTTCAGTCTAACGCTCTCCCAACTGAGCTATGCACTCTTAACATCTTTATAAATATATTCTATTAAAATGTAACATAATATTTAATTTAAAACACAATATGAATTTAATGCAAAACTTAAGTTCCATCAGATAAAGAAACAATACTTGTAAAAGTATAACATTACTCAATGATTATAGTTGTTGATGAACATAGACAAATTATTTAGATAAATAATTAGTTAGAAAAAAGAGAAAAAGAACATTTATCACATTGGTAAAATCATAATGCAATGAACATTTATCAAACATGTGACCTTCAGATCTTCAATCCAACACTGACCCAACTGAGCTATCCCCATTTGATGTCTTTAGAAATATTTTCTATTAAAATGAAACATAATATTTAATTTAATACACAAATTAAGTTCTAAGAGAAAGTTAAAGAAATGAGACTTATAAATAAAACACACCAAGTAGTCTTATCCTATCAAAGTAAAACCTATCTAATTTTATAATTTGAGCTTTTGCCTCTAATTAGGAGGGTGAAAATGAGCCAACCCAGCACAACTCAGCTTACTTTTTGGTGAGCCAAAAACTTTACAACCCAGCCGACCCACCACAGGTTGGTGGATTATTGAGTTGACTCATACAATTTTTTTTTGCAATTTATTTTATATATTTATTGCATTACAATGAAAGTGAATTGGCTAGATTTATTTTTTATAATAGCAGAATCAAAGTGTTCACCTAATTCTTGAAATATTATTTTGAAGATAGTAGTTAAAGATTAAAGTATCAACACATGTAACTTGACAAACAAATAAATTAAATATTCAAACTATTCAAATATTATCGAGCAACATTCTAGTATTTAAAAATATCAAATTGTAACTTATATAATTAGAAGTGCTAAATAATTATAACAAAAAGAAATTAAAAATTGTAAAAAAATTAATAGTGTTGTTGGTGGGTTGCGGGTCAACCCACCTTCAACCCGGCTTGAACTCGTTTAACCCGTGGATTAAGTGAACTAAGTTCAATTCAACCTACTTTAAAAAAAAAGGAAATTTTCTCAACCTAACCCAGCTAGAACCCTGGTGAGCCGGATTGGCTTAAGGATTGGATCCCATTTTTACATGTCTACCTCTAACTTTTCCAACATTATGTGAAAAATATATATATAGTAGTATGATGATGAAAAATCTTTCAATTCTTTCTTTTCCTAAGTCTTTACAAGCTTCCCTTTGAATGGATGAAGTGCAAGCTTATGTGAGTTGCATAAAGTGGTCCTGAGGTGATCCTTAGTAGACTCTCATTTGAGATTAATGAGTCATTATGTTACTCCATTCCACTAGCGTTTGTGTACCCATTTGATAGTTGTTTAGTGCTTAATTGTCTTTTATTAGTTCATTTTCCTCAATTGAGCTTCATTGGACCATTATTCCGAATTTTGAGTAATTTGGCATTAATTGGTCTAATTATTATTTGTAATTATTTTTAGGTATTATGTGGAGCAAATTTTGGAGCTTGGACATTTATCTTAAGGTCAAGAGAGAGTTGTCACGTGATTTTCACATCATTGCCACGTCTACGCCATGTCAGTCAGCCCGTCCACGTCATTAGGCCAACATTTTTACCCTATAGTGGCATTTTTGTACTTTTGAGTGGTAGAATGACATTTTTGTAATTATGAGTGGTAGAATTGATGTTTTGGAGAGCACCATTGTTAGGGTTCATGCATTTTGTTGATTCTTCCACAAATTGGAGCAATTAGTAACGATTTCTGCACATTATCTCTTTAAATTTGAGTTTTCTGTCTTATTTTCTCCTCTTAACTATGCATTTCAGTTCGTAGTTTTTTGTTGATTCAAATTCTATGGGCAACTAATTTTCGTATGCATTGATTCCTAGCAAAGAATGAAATGAAACCTTGAGATTAATGTTTTGTTTAGTGGGTTTTGTTATTTCTTCGTTGTGGATTTGCGTTTGTGTTTTAATTGAAGAACCCAATCTGGTTTTGCTTAATTTTCAGAGTGGGAAATTCGTTTTAGTTGATTTTCATGCTTAATGAACTATGACAAATTCATGAATGCTTGCATTACTTAATTGCATGTTGAATTTGTGGTTAACCTCCACTTACTTGTTTAACAGCGAGTTTCATGAGGAATAACGAAACCATTTTAGTTTGTAATCTATGATAGGTGAAATTTCATTCGAAGCAAGGAATCACTGCTATTTTCGTGGCTGTTTAATCAAAATTGCAATTACGTTTTATTGTTATGTTGAATTTCTGGAACCTATCAACCCCCCCTCCCTTTGGTGCAATTACTTTTAACCATTTGTTGAAGATCACTTTCTATTTTAAGGCCTAGCTCACCTTAATGAATACTTTTTGGCCATGTGAGGTGCTCCTTGGTAGACTCTCCAATGAGGTTTTTGACCATCTAATGGAGAGGGTCGAAGATCACTTTCTATTTTAAGGATTAGTTCACTCTAAGTCCCAAATTGGCTAATTATTGTTTCACTTGATTTATAATGCTTGATTCTTTGCGTGATGGTATGGCCATGTGAAGAAAGGTCTTGGTTGCCCACCCTTTCATTGATGAAGACCTACTTTTGCTTCTACTTTTTACAAAAGAAAATCTATAAAAATACATGCATCTAAATAGAAAATTACTCTATACATTTTTGTACAAGACTAAGAAGAAGAAGAAAATCTTTATTTTCTAATCTTCAAATGTAGAGTCTTCCTCCATGTAAAGAAAGGTATTGGTTGCCCACCATCTCCTTGATGAAGACTTCTTGAAGACCTACTTATTGTTCTACTTTTTACAAAAGAAAATCTACAGTTATACATACATCTATAATAGAAAATTACTCTAAAATCTATAGTTATACATGCATCTACAATAGAAAATTATTCTATATATTTTTGTACAAGACTAATAAAAAGGAAGAAGATCTTTGTTTTCTACTCTTCAAATGTAGAGTCTTCGTCCATAAGGCTTTATGTTCTCCTATTCTCTTGGCCATAGTTTTTTTCGCTGAATGGTTTCCATCATGATAACATTGATAAATTATGACAATTATCAAATGCAACATGCTACTAATGGAAAAATAAAAGCTATGTGAGCATAAGATGAACACTATCTTGATATAAATTTCTGTTGTTTAAACTTAAATTAAAATTATTTATTTATTTATACTATTTAAAAGTTCAATTACATAAAGAAAAATAAAAGTAATATGTTTAAATCTAAATGTATCATTGCTCATTTATATTTTATTATAAGTTGAAAAGCGTAAATAAAAGTCATTTTAAGTATTCATTAACAAAAGACAATATCAAGTCACTACTAAAATTTTGGATTTTTGCATCAGTTTAATGTGTTATTTAGTGGCGATTGGAATTGCCACTATTTTTTCTACCGTTAGTTAATTTAACTGTCATAGAATTTAGCGCCACAAAGTAATATAACGTTGGTTTACTAAAACCGTCGGCATAACCACCACTAAAATGGTTAATGTCGATTTAACCGCCTCTAAATCAATTTTTTTTAAAAATAAATACTTAACGACAGTTGCAACCGCTGGTAAGCCTAGGAATTTAAAAAAATGGTGGCGATTGTAACTGCTAGTAAGTTTTGGAATTAAAAATAAATTTTGGCGATTGTGACTTGTAACGTCCCATTTAATAAATAAACTTGATTAAATGAGATATCACATGCAATATAACATAAAGAGCCACACAACGAAGTATATCTATGTTAACCATTACAGTCATCCAAAATATACTAGAAGAATAACTAAGGCACACCACGATGCCATGAACAGAATAAGAACAAAAGTTTGACAATTATCCAAAAATACATGCTCATAGAGCAAGTTAGTACATAAGCCACATTGCTTTAAGAAATACTCGGAGCAAGGGAATCCAACCCAAGATTAGCTACGCTGCGGAGTTTCTATCACCCTGATGACCACTAGGGGTTCCCACATCTGCTCACATCAATAAATTGATGATCATCGCAAAAGGAGAAAATCACACGCAAGGCAAACACAGACAAACATAAAGGGTAAGCTAGATTATAAATCAGTTTAACATGTTATGGCACACAGACACTTAAAGCAAATCATAAACATGCAACAAGATAAGTAAACGATCATGTGATAGCAAACAAGCAAGACTCGAAGACTCAATTATCTGGATACATATAATCAATCGGATTCACTAGATGCTTGCACTTGTGGTGGCCTCTACTGCTCTGCACAACCATTGCCAATGGGTTTCACCCTACCACACACAAGCTTAGCCTTCAAACATCTAATGCTATTATCCTGCCAAAGACTAGGGCATCCTACTATTCCCACCACTTGAGTCAGTATGCTCTACGTGAGACTAACTAACTCTTTAAAGTTTCAGGATGCAATCCTTACTTGAATCCATACTTAATTATATATGCTAAAGCACCACCACAAAACCTTACTAAGAGGTTCGTGGAATTTCGTCCATTACTTGAGGCATCACCATGAGCTCTCACCAAGAGGGTCATGGAATTATGTCCATTACATGAGGGACCAACATGAGCTCTCACCAAGAGGGTCATGGAAGTGCGTCTATTACACATGGCACCACCATGAGATCTCACCAAAAGATTCATGGAATTACTTCCAATTCATACCATAGCCATGCTTCACCAACCAACCATAGAGTTATCATGCATACCAATCTCATGCCAATATACAACCAACCATCCAATCATGTTTCATATGCATAATCATACCAAGCTCATAAATTCCTGCCCACACAATCAGATATTAGATGCATATTCACATACTTCATACTTTAAATAGGGTACTCCAACCAATCATATAACTAACAACCAAAAACATGGAAAAGAATAGCAATAGAGCAAGTTCCTGCACTAGTCTCGCTCAAGCTGTGGACCCTCGCTCAGGCGAAAGAGGTCTTTCGCTCAAACTACCAGCCCTCGCTTAGGCGAGACTGCCAACAAAGAGCCCCGTAGGTTTCGCGAGTTCTCGCTTGGGCGAGACCTCCTCGCCCGAGTGAGACTACTTTTTGCCCAAAGGTGAGGTCCCTCGCTTCAGCTACAACTACAGTGAAACACATCAGGCTCTCACAAGTTCGCGCTTAACCGAGACTCTCTCGCTTGAGCGAGATGCTTCCTCGCTCAAAACGAAAGCCCTCCTCCTAAGCAAGAGCTCGAGCAGAAACTAGGGTAAGGTTATGCTATTCTCGCCTAGGCGAGACAAGCTCGCTTGGGAAAAAATACCGGTCCTCGCCACTATTCAAACACGCATCAAATAGATATTCAATGCCAAACACCATCTCAAGGTTTTCCATGCAATCACAATATCACACAAGTCATATGAATCATGAAGCAAAGCTATAAACAGGCATATATACAAAAAATACGCAAACCCTAGCTTCCCTTACATGGAAAATGCTAGCAAAAGACACAGACACCCCAAACAAACAAACACTATCGCTCCAAGAGCAAATTCGCGAGCTGGAAACATTGGAACAAATTGAATACGAGGTTACCACGGTGAATCCTAAATGGAATCACGAAAACAGAGCTTAGAAAAGAGAGGGTATGGGTTGAGAACCAACGTACGTGAAATGGAAGATGGGGTTGAGCTAACTTGACAAGGAACGAGACCAAACCCTAGCAAAGCTCTACGTTTCAGCTGTGAGAGGAAGGAGAGGAATAGTTTTCTGAAAATGGGCAGAATGAGATGGTTAGGGATGGTTTTGGGGTTTTAAGCACCATATGGGCCAGCCTTAGGCCCAACTGATTAGGGTAAGCCCTTAAACATTGGGGCAGAAAATAAGTGGGCCTTACATGACTACTAGGAAGCTTAAGAATTTAAAAAAGTTAGTGGCAGGTGTAACCGTCGGTATGTTTAGGGTATAAAGAGGTTTTACTTTTAATTTAATAAAATGATATAAACATTTTTTTAAATAATTGGACCAATGTCATGATTATAAGCATTTTTTGTCCAAAATGATTATTCATTAACCTAAATTCCTTGCCCCATGTATAGTTACCCATGCTTGCCTCTTTTATTTAATTTTATATAACCTTTTTCCAAATCCTTAAAAGGTTGTTCTTACAGCACCAATAGCAACAACGAAGGTACCAATGCAAAAGGGAATACCCAAAACCTTTATCTTTTATAAATCCTAATCTCATTGTTGAATACTACTGAAATTTGTTTATAACCTTTTTACATGCAGAATAAAAGATTTGAAGGTTCAATATGAACCTGTTGTACCTGCACATGCTAGTAAAAGTTTTGCCTTCTCTTATTGGTTTGACACTAAAATCCATTGTTGTTGTTATTTATTAGAGGTTCCACAATTTTTATGTCTTTAAATAAATTTTTAATTTAATTATCTACTATTGTCTTAGTTATAAAGTGCATATATTTCTTTTGTCAATTTAAAGACTAATTAATGCAATTAACTTTTAACAAACACAAAATTAAACCAAATAGATATTCAAATATTAAATTAGCTACATCAAGATATATAACTCATTGATCCAAGTTTTAGTGAAAATTCCACCTAAAATTAAGATTATTACAAATATTAACTAATGCACATTATTTCATCAGAATTATGCAATTAAACGTGTTTATATGAGAATAATATTAAGATTGTGAAAAGTCCTCTTATTGCACCTCAAAATTGAAAAAAAAATGAAGGGAAATAAACATTTAATGTGCATTTTTTTTCCTTATAAACATGCAGGTTATGATGGTTTTGGGCATGACACTTTCTGTTTTACTACCCTTTTCGAAACCTTACTGGAAAGAAAATTGCAGAGAATAGAAGGTTGATGAATATCTCTTACACATGGAATATTGAACAAATAATGTAATTTCTTAAATTTTCCAAATATACTAAGAAAATTTATCTGAGGAGAATAACTAACGAAAAGTGGTAGAAAAAGTGGCATGTAGCAGAAAAAGTATATGAGGATGTAGCAGAGATGCTTCCCGAGGATGGTAAACTAAGGAAAGTAACTTTGTAACATGCATAAAAAGAAGCAGCACATGATGCTCAGTTTACTCAACAATTCATACATATGGTACTAATATACTCTCTTAATCAATGTTTAGTGTTTAATGCTTGAGATGCTACCTTAACTCCAAAGATAGTCACTATATCACCTGAGATGTTTAATTCAAAAGTCTGACTCAAAATGATGACAACAACATAGTCACTATATTGTAAGACCCGTGGAATTAAATTAATTAATTAATAAATGTGGGTAGGAAGAACATTTATTGTATTAAATTCTGAATTGTATGACGTGAAAAAGTACTAGTTCAAGTGGTTGAGAGTATTTTTATTGTGTGAGAGGACTTGGGTTCAAGTCCTTTGTATGCCAATTATAGGTTATCTATGTGATTTTATATTTTTATATATACAATCATGTTGTGGAATGATATAATAATTAAATTATATTAGTTTGCATGAAACACGAATTGGTTAATTGGTTGTACATTGATTTGGCAATTGGAATGGTTATAGGTTCAAACCATGGTGGAACCTATATTAAGCTTTCTTTTTGATAAACTTGATTTTTGGAAAAGAAGAGAAGGGGTAGAAACCTTAGCAGCCACGTTGAGGCAGCCAAAGGGCTGAAAAACAACTCCATAATGGCGTTGAATGATAATTATCATGAACATTAAAACCAATTTTCGTTTTTGATAATTAATCTTCATTAAGACCTAATTAAAAGGTATTTTGGAGGGGAGGAAAGGGTTTTGTTTGGTCTCTGTTGGTATTGCACGTAAAGGGAGAAAAATCAGAATGAAGAGAGTGAGTTGAGTGAATTATTGAGGCAGTTTTGAGGGGGACTAAGGGAGACCATTTGGAAGCAAGTAGGAATCTAGAGCCATTCAAGTTTTAAGCAAAAGGATCTAGGTTAGGGGAGTTTTCACGTAATTTTTTTTATGTTGTGTATGAACTGTATGAATAGTGGTATAAATTATATGCATGTTTCTAGTTCTGGTTGCATTTTCAAAATTATGGAAAATTTCCAGAATCCGCCTGGCGGGCTGTTCATAGCCGCTAGGCGGCACATGCACTTAATCATGGTTTCGGGTCTCTGGGGAGGAACCGCCTGGCGGAACATTCCCGGCCGCTAGGCGACGCATGGGGTTTTTACCAAATTCTAGGTTTGTGGAGGAAGGGCCTGGCTGTGCTGATCGAGCCGCTTGGCGACGCGAGCAATATGTCTCGATTTCGTTGATTTTGGGGTTCTGGGTGATTTCCAAGCGGGGAAAATCTATGATAATGGTTTATGGATGATCAGATGTTAAAAATTACTATTGAATGTTGTGTAATTGAAGGGTAGTTGACTTAAAATAGTGCGAGTAGGTATTAAGATAGAAAATATGAAAAATTGATACTGTAGAACCATTGGGGTGTCAATTTTGACAGAAAATTTATGGAACAGGTGTAGTTCGTATATTGGACTTCATGTAGGTGAAGTTAAGGGAGAAGTGGGAAGATTTGACTCTCGCGGTGCAGTGCAGAATTCTGGAATTTCCAAGACTGATGCACCGCCTGGTGCCACGGGGCTAGTCGCCAGGCGCCAGCGTAGGGAAATGCCTCTGCATGGTGGCAAAGTACAGTTTTGCGTTTTGGGAGGTCTGATGAATAGGGGGTGTGGAAAAATAAAATTAGGGATTGGTAGTTTGTTATTTCGTAGGTGAAGAAAGTGTAAAGAGGTACGTCTAAGTGGGAACCTTAGTACAACTATCACTAAGCTTAACCATGATATACTGGAAATTGGGGGATTAATATAAATAGGAGGGAGAGCAGTTAAAGGAAGCAAATAATTTATTGTATTGGACTTGGAATGATGGCTATCTAATCTGTTTTGGTATCAAGGGTTTTAAGACTTAGCTTAGTCTAAGGTTCGGTGCAAGGGAAATCATGACTTTGGGTAATTGTGTGAGTGAAATTCAGTACATGAACAGTTTCTTAGAGGATAGTAAATTATGAAATGAGGTAGGGATGCACACTTAGGTGGTGAATGAAGCAAGGAACTTGGTACTCCTAAAATAGGTTGGAGTAAAGAGTAAGAAGATTACCCTAAAGTTCAAATGGCAACATTAGAGTGGATTCCATATCAGAAATCTTAATGAGAGAGAGGGATCAATAAGAGATTGGATAATATAGGGAGAAGTTTGAACCATAATATGCAACTAAGTCAAGAATCTGGTATGTGGGTTTGAGGTAACATCAGAGTGGCAAGTTGTACAAGCTGAACCAAAACTAGTAAGCTCGATGTACTGGTATAGCGCCTGGCTGGGATGTTGGTCCCGCTAGGCGATAACGAGGAAATAATGGGGTTCTGGTGCAGGAGGCGCCTGGCAGAGGGGGAGGTTCCGCTAAGCGATCGTGGCAGAATCAGGGGACTTCTGGAGTACGTGTGCCTGGGCGTGTGCTGTCCTGCTAAGCGTTGTCTACGCTGATTGATGGTTTTGAGGCGCTTGACACCTGGTGGTACGTGTCCCCCGCCAGGCGGTCTGGCAGCAACTGGCGGCACGTGTCCCCCACCTGGCGATTTTTTTATTGCAACACTGGGTTGTTGAAGTCTGTATGCGTGATCTACAAGGCTTTTGGTGATGCTTCAAAGGTGGGATTGTTGGGTTCCTTGAGTTGAGCTCGGAACGTATCCCTTGAGTTGAGCTCGAGATAGGGGTTACGCACGTAGCATTCCTCAAGTTGAGCTCGGAATGGCATCCCTCGAGTTGAGCTCGAGATGGCGGATGAACACGAGGGACCCTTGAGTTGAGCTTGGGTTGGCGAGTGTTGTCGGTGTGAGTGTGCTGGTTGTGGCTAGTACGGATGGGTCCAGATGGATTGCCCTCCTCAGTGATGAGCTGACGAGTTTGGTAGTCTTGGGATGTTTATATAGGAACTCCACCTGGCGTTATGGTGTATGATCTGTAGCATGGTTTCCTGCACATGCTCTATCGGTTGTGGCTGATAGGTATGGCAGCAAGTCACCTTGAGGTAATCATTAAAAGAGGTAGAACACAAATGACCTGGTTGTGGCCAGGGAAGATGAAATCGATTGAGGGATTTTGTTTGGCATGTTGCATGAAATATATAAGTGACTCATATATATGTATATGAATGTGTTTTGTATGCTTATTTTGTTAAGCTCACCCTATCTGCTTGTGTTTGGCGATGATCGTGTGCGCGGTACACGTGAGCAGATGATGTTGATGTAGGTGGTGCTGGTGAGACTTAGCCACGGAGAGGAGATAACATGGGAGTCTTTTTATTTATTATATTTGGAAATAAATTGTAAACTCTCATGAGACATTTTGGTTATTATCCCAATTTAAAACACTATGGCTATTTTATATTATTTTTTAGTTTTATACATTATGGAATTTTGGACTTGTCTTAGATTTAATAAAAGTTTTACATTTCCCGCGTTTTAGAAAATGAGATTTTATTAAATGAAAATGTTTATTAATTCTTTATTTATTGTTAAAATCCGTAATATTCTGACGAGATGTTACATATATCATCATCATTCCCTCATTCCTAATACCAAGCACAAGATCTAAAATATTCTAATAGAGCTTAAGATCTAAACCATACTCTAGTTAAAACATCAAAAGTACAATAATAAGTAGAATACGAACTTCAAAGTAATTATAAGGTAAAGACTGGTGTTAGCATTTGATGAGCAAGGATGGTCACTAGAACTTTGTTGTTGTTGCAACAATAAAAGTAAAAGAATAATTAATTATTTCTACAAATATATTGATTTTTATAGCTAATCATGGAATATGGTAAGAAAAACTTACAATAACATCAAGAAGTTCAGCAGGTACTGTCATTGATGAATGTCTTAGCAGTTGAGCAAGAAGTGTAGCCATTGTTTTCATATTCCCATCCTTTGTCTCTATTTGATTTATCAACTCTTGAACTTCAATCTTAAGTTCTTGAACACAACTAGTAGAAGTAGGAATGCCACCATATCGTGGGTTGGAATGTCCAAAAATTTGGGATGGAAAAACTCTATCTCCCACACCTCATACCCAACCTGGATGTTCTTTTCTAAACACTTGACCAAGAGAATCGTTAGGTGAGATTTGCACAGAAGTAGTTCCATGATTCTTTATCTCAAAAATCTTCTCCTGTGTAATTAAAGTTACATGATATAGATATAACTTAAAAAAATGAACCAAACATACAAAAAATTAATCATTTACACAAACAATTCAAGCCTCTTCATTATGTATGTCCCATCAACTCTCATATGAGTATGAATATACAAACTACTCACTGGTTGGCCAGTTTCCATCATCTATTTATAACAATCATATTTATATTTGTTAAGCATATCAATTTACCAAAAAGGAAAAAAAACAATAGATTGGACTTGTTTTTAAATACTTACAATCTCCGCTCTTTTTCTTTTAAATTTTTTAGATCCACAAGTGTGACTAATCTTGAGTTTGGATCTATTTTCAGCATTCCTTTTCCACATTTTCTACAAATAAACATACACAAAAAATGAACTTTATAATCACGGGCAACCAAATTATAAATATTGAGTAAGAAAAATACCTTTGTGTTTTCTTTCAATCTATAGTCTATGAAAGTTGTCCACTCAATTTCTGGAATTGACAATGGTGGGTTCTTCACATTTTCATCTCGGCTCTTTTTATCACAATAGTAAGTATAAAACAATTTTAGCCTATTCTCGTTCCTTTTTTTGCATATGCCTTTCATCATATATACTTTTGCTGCAGTTTCGTAGATTGGATGCCACCATAACTTAGCCTAGAATAATTAATATTTGTATGTAACAATAAAAGCAACTCTTTATGACAATATATAAAAGTAAAAATAAAAAATGTACTTTTTGCCTTAATGACATCATTCCATGCTCAATTTTTGTAGTTGTTAAGCACCAAATGCCAATTCTCAAAATAGATGGGAAACATTTTAGAATCTGCTACCAATTAACCTAAAAATCCTCCTAAAAGACCATCTACATTTGTGGCACTTTGTTGGTTTCCATCAAAAGGTATCACAACTTTATCTCCCAATGGAAGGTAATAAATTTCCTTAACCATTAAACCAGATTCTTTTATCTCTCCTTCATTAGCTATAAATAAGAAAAGAATTGTTAACAAATTGTTATCAAACCTTTCAAGTAATGCGAAAACAAATATTTAGATTAACAAATGCACATTATTTGACTTACTTCTCACTTGAACAATCCAATATTTTCTTTTTGATTTATTTCTATGCGAATGGGATGATAGTTCATCATGATGATCATGTTGAAATGACTTATCATTGGCTAAATCATGAGAATTTTGAGGTGTCTCTATATAAAGAAATTAGAATATACCTATTTACCGTAAAAGATAACTCATTAAAAGTACCATAGAAACCTAACATGAAATATTGTCTTCTTATTCTTGATGAACCTGCAACTGCACAAGTATATTAGAAAATATACCTTCTCCTTCTTCTTTTCATCATTGCCAAACTTGACTTACGAAATAATATATTTATGAATATTAATCCAAAAGCATTTGAGTTTAAAAATATGGATAGTAAAATTTAATCCAAGACAAACAAAAAATGAAATTATTATGACTTTAATTCAAAACTAGACACCTAATCAAATTCTACATTTACACATGGCCTAGACAAATGAGTTTCAAAATTATCATCTAAACAAAATGAGGCTACCTGTGGGTGTAGAGACTCACTTTCCTAAGTTGTCACTATAGTATCCCCACCCATTTCAAATAAGTATATCGGCTTTAAGTGAACGGGGGTACACCATCCTTCAGCTTTCTTGTCTTCCATATAATACTCAAGTTGAGCTTGAGAAGCTTGAATGTATGGTTCATCATCCTCCCTTTCACCTGTATGTATCAAATGAGAAAAAGTGATTGATGTGAACCCCAATGCATCTTTTCTAATATATCTACAATTTGTAGTGTTACTCCATTGGCATTTAAATAAATGCACCATGAATCGACAAATAGTAATTTAATTCAATAATGTCAACTAGCTTCCCATAATATATTGGCCTATTATCACTTGTACATGCATAAATTTTAGTTCCAAAGCTACAAAACAAACCACTATTTTGAGTTTCCATCCTTTGCTCATGTTGTTTTGTTTGAAATTTATTCCCATTAACATTATATGCAGTAAACGTTTTGGCTTCTTGAAGTGGGCCTTGTGTAAGGGCATGATCGCATCAAAGTAAGCTTTAGGGTTATTGTTTATTATCTACTTGAAAAACAAAAACAAAAATCATTAGCAATTCATATTAACTATTTAAAAATTACAAAAATCATATTTCATTACTCACATGACATCGAAACCACTCAACAATGCCTCGATGAACTTCTTTTTCTATCACACTTGATAACCTTGTTCGATTTCTTAACCTCCTTTTCATAATAATTCTAAATTCCCTATATATAAAATTATGTTAGTAATATATATAAATATTGCTTACATAATAGTGTGTGTGTGTGTATATATAAGTTGTTTAAGGAAGGCTTACTCAATGAAGTGTTGTACTTCTTTACAATTAATTAACACATGTCGATGTGCTTGAAGCAATTCAATTGGAGTCAAAGTGAAAAAAGATGAACCTCCAATAGGTTTGCCTATATTGGGAAATAGAATTGATGAAGACTCAAATGGAACATCATCGACACGACCTCCTCGGTCGAATCTTGTCTCTATTTCATTATCCAAGTACCTTGAGTAGAAAGTTAACATCTCTTCAGAAAGGCAACCTTCAGCTATCGAGCCTTCAGGTTGTGCTCTATTATGCACATAAGACTTTAATTTCCCCAAAAATCTACAACTTGGAATAATTTATTACATTTAGAAACTTCAAAAAAATAGCAAAATAAATATTTGAACACATTAAAGTTTAGAAGTCGTAATACCTTTCTATTGCATACATCCATCTATAATGTACTGGCCCTCCAAATTTAGTTTCATCAGCTAGATGCAACATTAGATGAATCATAATTGTGAAGAATGATGGATGAAACAACATCTCCAAATGACACATTATAAGAGTAATTTCTTCCTTAAGCTTGTCTAGTCATTATGGCTTAACACTTTAGCACATAGTAACTTAAAAAATCTGCATAAATAAACCAATATAGTTGCAACTTGGACAGGTAACACATTTCTAATGGACAACGGCAACAACAGCTCCATTAAAATGTGACAATCATGGCTTTTCAACCCAAAAATCTTTCTTTGATCTATATCAACATATTTACAAATGTTGCTTGAATATCCATTTGGCACCTTAACATTTTTCAATGTGTACAACAAAAATGTCTATCTTTTTTTTTTGTAGTGTAAACAAAGTTGCAGGAAACTTTTTCCCATCATTTGGTGGCCAAAGGTGTCTTCTTATACCCATTGCTTGCAAGTCTCTTCGAGTCTCAACATGATCTTTTTTTTGTCTTTGTCATTTACCAATGTGAAAATTATTTTTTCACATACATTCTTTTCAATATGCATCACATCCAAGTTGTGTCGCAACAAATTAAACTCCCAATATGGAAGTTCAAAGAATATGCTTTTCTTTTTTCATTGTTGTGTTTGATGTTTTTTTTTCCACAATTTCTCTTTTGTTTATCTAATGATTTAGGTTTCTAACCAAATGTGATGTTTATATTCTTGACTTGCTCCAAAATTTCCAAGCCAGATAATTGTTATCGTGGGTCCCTATCCTCAATGTTTCCATTAAACTGGACTCGGTTCAATAGAAATTTATGCCCTCGAGACAAAGATCGTCGATGACCCATAAAACACCATTTATTACTAAATGGAAGCCGAAGTGAAGTTGCATCAAAATTACAAGATGGACAAGCTAGGCTGGTAAAGTATTCCATCCTGAAAGCATCCCAAGACCAGGAAAGTCGCTAATGGTCCATAAAAGACATGCTTGCATCATGAATACTTCATTCTTTGAAGCATCATATGTTTCAACACCTTTTTCCCACAACTCTTTCAACTCTGTATAAGTGGCTGCATGTAGACATCAATGTCATTACCTAACATTCGCTTTCCAGGAATTATGGTTGATAGAATAAAGTATGTTTACTTCATAAACATCCATGGAGGAGTGTTGTATGGAATGAGAACCAATGGCCAAATACTATAATTATTGCTCGAAGATCCAAAGGGATTAAAACCATCACTTGATAAGGCCAATCATACATTTCGAGGATCCAAAGCGAAATCATGATATTCTAGATCAAAAGTCTTCCAAGCCTTTGAGTCTCTAGGGTGCCTTATCAACCCATCATTGTTATTATGCTCAATGTTCCAAACCATACTCTTAGATATCTTTGAAGACATAAACATCATTTTCAACCGTGGGATTAATGGAAAGTAACGTAAAACTTTTGCTGGCAATTTTATTTTGTTGCTTCTCATTAATCAAATTGTGTTCACTAGTAGTTTCATGACCATTTTGCTTCCATTTAGATCTCTTACATGTTTTGCATTCCTTTTTACCTTCATCCCTTCCCTAATATAACATACAATTGTTAGGAAAAGCATGAATCTTAGTATAATGAAGGCCAAGCTTGTTGAGGAGCTTCTTTGTATTATAATTAGATGAAGGAATATTTCCATGTTTAAAGGCATTGTGTAACAACTCAAGGATCATGTCCATTGTTTTGTTCCTAATTTGACACAAAACTATAATGTGATACAATTTCACCAAGAAAGACAATTTTGAAAACTTTGCATATCAATCGTAGAGTGGTTGCTTCTCATCTTTAAGTAAATCAAACAACTCTTGAGCCATAATATTTCCTCCATGTTGTGATTCTAATACACCTCCTTCAACATCATCTACATGTTCAAATGATGATGCAAATGACTCTTCATTGGTGTACATGTTGGACAATCCAAATGCATCATTTATCATTATTTGCATTGGATCTTCATATTCTGTATTTTTCATGCCATCTTCATTTACCAATATAGGCTCCTCCGATATTGGTTCCATGTTATGACACCAAAATGTGTAACCTTGAGAAAAGGGTTTACAAAGGAAATGGCCATATACTTCTTCTCGAGTTCTCCACTTCCTAAAGCCACATTTACTACATGGACATACAATCGTATTCGCATTGGCGCCATATTGAAAGGCAAAATCCAAAAAGTTATTTAATCTCACTAAATCTTTGGTGTATTGCGTTAAGGGTGTTCGACCCAGGCCGCTTACTTGTGATAAGGGTGGGGAACTAAAAACGAATGCGAAAGTTAAAATAGAGAATAGTCGTACAGTTGAGAACCCTTTGTTTTATTCATTGAATATGGGGTAGGGTTGGCAGTGGTAGTTGCATAGTCATTGCAGAATTTGGTGTGGAGGGTCTGCATTTCCTTCATGCGAACATAATCGGCCGCACGCAACTTGAGTTCGTGTATAGAGGAAAGTGGGTGGAGGCACTACAAAAAAAACAAATATTAACGGAGGTTATTTTTTTTATTACCCAGGGTTAAAACCTCCGTTAAGTCATTTACCCGGGGTTATAATTTCCCCCGCTAAACCATCCCTGGAGAATGTGTTAACCGGGGTTTTTTTGAACCCTAGGAAAGACTGATCAATTGTTGGGGTTTTTTGAAACCTTTGCTAACTACCATGGGTTTTCAAAACCTCCGCTAACTACCATGGGTTTTCAAAACCTCAATTAATTACCATGGGTTTTCAAAACCTCCGTTAACTACCATGGGTTTTCAAAACCTCCATTAACTACCATGATTTATCATTTATACATTTGTATATATTTTTTCAACCACAATAATTTCCAGTATATAGTTAAAATATTTCTCCATTACTATATAATTATTTGCTACAATTAGAACCAAGCAACCTGATAAATAAAACATGGTCCTCAATGAGGTTACAGTATAACTGTATTTTATAATCAAATGACTGGCCCTCAAAATTAGCTTAGATGCTGAAACAAATTTGTAAAGTATTTCATCTTGCAAAACATAAAGGAACTTCAAAAGTGGAATGAAGCAATTGGCTTCTTCATCAAATTTATGTTGGCTCTCAATATTTCGTTGCTGGAATGTTAGCATTAGAGGATCAAAGCAACTAATAGCATTAGAGAGATATTTAGTTTTGCTATTTGATGGAGCCAAATTAACTATATCAAGTGACAACAATGGTATTAACTGCAAATCAACATCTAGTTCGCCACAGCATGAAATATACTCCCAAATAATCGCTAATAAAAAATAGATTTTTGGTAGTGATTCTTATGTATGTAGGTAGCTAATTCAACTTTCAAGTAAAGGGTAACCACATGGAAATTTGCTGACCTCCAAAGCTTTTTCTTCATCGTACACAAATTTTGGAAGTTTCCTCATCAAGTCTTTACGGTCTGCTCCAGCTATTGCCTTGCTTATTTGCAAAGTTAATATAACAGAAGTAAAAAATAATCTCTTTCCTGACCTTTACACTCAGTAAACAATCTTTCAAGTTAAAAAAATTGACATATATAAAATTTGATAATGTAATAAAACTAACAAAGATCAAATAAGATTTAAAATTTTAGATAGCAATCATAAAACATAGCAACATTTACCATGTAGAAGAAAACATAGTAATTATCATATCCATAATTTTTGCAAACAATATAGTGATGCCTTAACATTCTCACTTTTATTAAAAACATACCGCAGTTCAAACATGTTGACTAAAATAAAATGCTAGTTTAAGATGAAAATAAAAATGAAATTATTTTCATCACAAGTTTATCACATATTTCTAAGGAATAGAGATATCACATCCATGTATCCAACAAATGACTGCAGTAGAACAAAAAGTCAAATTATATTAGATAAAATACTATATCCAACAATTTTTGGAGATATTTTTTGCTTTATTTTCTTCTCTAAAAATATGGAGACTTTTCTCCTATTTTATGCTATTCATTTAACAGTTAAGAACTAAATAGAAAGTTAAATCAGAAAGTCAAATTAAAAGTTAAAATTACCAACTCATTACAATGTTATTTGTTTTAAATCAAAAAAATAGACATAACAAAAAATTAATAACATTATTCTAATGCGGTATCAATCATGATGATCATGCTTTTTCATTTTCAATCATGATGATCATATCTGCAATCATATTTGGGAAGGCCATGAAAGAGCTAGGAAGAGTTCATGAATGAGATCATTAGCCAGCATCTAGTAAACCACAACATCAACATCAGTTGTTATACCAAAGTACTCACTGTAATTTCCAATGAATGCTACCTACAACAAGATGAATAATACAAAAGAAAAAGTTAAATGATTGAGAAAGAATATCTAAGTGAAACAAAATCCTCTGCTTCAAAGTCTAACCAAGGTAAAATAGTTAATGCACATAAACTCAACACAAATATCTTGTTAAAACTCACCAAAGCTGGAGAGCTACTAAGCTTTCATTCACTCCAGTCACTTTTCCAGAAACATGAGAGTTGACTAAAAAAAAGATTGAAAGAAAGAAATTTACAACATAATTGATTAAAGAGTCTTGTAAACTAGCAACGATGTAACTTTGTGCCATTAGTGTGGTTGGAACCTGACTAGTCTATTATTATCCTTATCAATAATGCATTAACTTGGTGTAAGAAAACATTGTGGATATCATTTTTAAAATATAATTCTTTTAGTAACTAATTTAGTTCATCACAAAAATATAAAAAAGCTAAGGAAATAAAGAAGTCTTGTGTTAATATTAATAACGTTGGGGGAAAGAGAGATGATATAGGTAGTGATGCAGATGATATGGCTAATTTTCCTTTCAAAATATTAGGGATTAGAAGGCACTGCTTTTTTCAGCCAAGCTACACA
>Ga0214545_1004344_pt1 | contig 26598 bp, 11 predicted proteins | sample CNSS4metaG_FD_160064 | JGI IMG/M metagenome (GOLD analysis project Ga0214545, IMG submission 160064) | Root nodule microbial communities from cowpea collected in UCLA plant growth center, Los Angeles, California, USA - CNSS4 | ecosystem: Host-associated > Plants > Roots > Nodule | place: USA... | reverse complement strand
CATGTGGGTTATAGAAATTAAGAGATTCTGGTTTCATATGATTATATGACATTAGTCTTACATATATAATGTATTTGACTACTTTAACCAAAAACCTTAATGCAATAGTGTTATGAGTTTTTATTCTTATATAATGTTTAATTTTGTATATTATATTCAATGTGAAACTTTTTGACTCACATTTATTCTATTCCCAACAAAATTCAGAGGATAAGAGAATGCTAACTCAAATTTTAAAAACTGAAAATTAATTTACATATGTGGATTGATCGAAAGGGATAATAGATGAATTTTAGTAGATTAAAAAATAAAAAAAATTAAACATATTATAATAAAAGTAGTTTGTTTTCATTAATTTCTCTTATGCACGAGTTAATGATATTTTCTCATTAATTAATCTCGATTCGAGCATTAATGAAAAAATCATAAAATTATAATATTTGATTTGTTATTTATTTTGTACCATATATGATAATGTTCTAATAAATTTTTATATGATTATTTTTGTTTTTTAATTTATTATCATAAGTATAATTTTACCGCTACAATTATATAAAAATGAAAAATGTTAATTTTATTATGATACACTAATTTAATATTACTGTGATGAATCATATTTATCACTATTTAACTTCCAAGAAATATTTATGTTTAAATTTAAAGTGATGTATTATAATATTTATTAATGACTAACGATTTTTTTACTAAAATTTAAATAATGAAAATAAATAAACATTTCAAATATTTTTTAAACTTTAAAATTTATTTATTTTTTATAATATTTAAAAAATTATTTTAACTTTATTTTACTAATGTTTGTAAAATTAGAAGTAATTATTTAATTAAATATAAAGGTGAAGATAAAAATATTTTTTTTCTTCAAAAGATCTAAATTGAAAATGAAATCCCTAGTATCTAACTGGAATGTAATGTGAATGTCAAATTGTACCAGGCTTAAAAGTGAGTCTAATTAAATGAATTTAAAAATCCAAACACTAGTTAAAACTCATTATTCCCAAATTTAGTTAAGTTTTTCTTATTTATAATCGAGAGTCATTTTTGGTTTCAAAAATTACTATTTGGTTTAATTTTCAATTTCAAAATTTCATTTCATGATAAAGTTAGTGTAAAGTTGCATTACCCAAAACTATAACGACAATAATGAAAATGATAGCTAAAATGTTTACGTCAGTGATAAAAGCTTATAAATGTTGAAAACCTGAAGAGTAGTTCGTGCGAAAGTGTGTTAATGGCTCTCGCCACCACCCAGAAACTCAAACTCTCTTCACTGTTCTCTGTAATCGCCAAATTCTCATATTCCACATCACCCCATAACAATCTTCATTATGATTCTTCTGTGGTCGACAACCTCGTCGCCGTCTTCACCCAACAGCCCAACGCCGCCGCGCCGGAACTCAACCGCTTCGCTCCCATCCTCACGCCTCCCCTTGTCGAGTCCGTCCTCACGCGCCTCCCCACTTGGAAACTCGCCTTCTCCTTCTTCCAATGGGCCTCCGATCAGCACCAGCATGGCTACCGCCATAGTTGTTACACCTACAATACCATCGCATCTATCTTCTCCCGCTCCCGCCAAACCACCCATCTCAAAACAATCGTTAAGGACCTCGTTGAGTCCGCTCCTTGTTCCTTCACACCCGGCGCGTTGGGCTTTCTCATTCGCTGTTTGGGCGAAGTGGGCCTCGCGCAGGAGGCCCACCACCTGTTCGATGAAATGCGGGTGAAGGGTCTTTGCGTTCCGAATGATTACTGCTACAACTGTCTGTTGGAGGCTCTGTCCAAGTCCGGGGAGGTTGATTTGGTGGAGGCCAGGTTGGAGGAGATGAAGGGGTTTGGGTGGGAGTTTGATAAGTTCACGCTGACGCCTGTCGTGCAAGCTTATTGCAAAGCTCGCAGATTTGATCAGGCTCTGAGGGTTTATGATGGGATGAAGGAAAAAGGTTGGGTTGATGCGCGTGTTTGCTCTATGCTGGCATTGTCGTTTTCCAAGTGGGGGGATGTGGATAAAGCGTTTGAGTTGGTGGAGAGGATGGAGGGAGAGGGGGTGAGGCTAAATGAGAAGACTTTCTGTGTTTTGATTCATGGGTTTGTCAAGGAGGATCGGGTTGATAGGGCCCTTCAGTTGTTTGAGAAAATGTGTCGGGTTGGCTTCACTCCTCCTGTTTCGTTGTTTGATGTTCTCATTGGAGGACTGTGTAAGAGTAATGATGCTCAGAGAGCTCTGAGCTTGCTTTCGGAGATGAAGCAGTTTGGGGTTGCCCCAGATGTTGGAATCTTTACGAAATTGATATCGGCTTTTCCAGACAGAAGTGTGATTGCCAAGTTGCTGGAAGAGGTTCCGGAAGATAAAGAGGAGAAAACTCTCGTTTTGATTTACAATGCTGTTTTGACTTGTTATGTTAACGATGGAATGATGGATGAAGCCTGCCGCCTTCTTCAGATGATGATTCAGAGCAAATCCAGTGATGTCCAGATGGATGATTTCTTCAAGGACAAGAGATTGGTTTTCCCAAATGCTGCTTCCTTTAGCATCGTCATTGATGGCTTACTCACAAATGGTCAGTTGGACCTCGCTCTAAGTCTTTTCAATGACCTTAAACAATTTGTTGGTAGGCCAAGCGTTTTGATTTACAACAATCTGATCAATGGTCTCTGCGATTCTAATAGATTGGAGGAGAGCCGTGAGCTGTTGAGAGAGATGAAGGAATCAGAAATTGAACCAACTCATTTCACTCACAACTCAATTTATGGATGCCTTTGTAAAAGAAAGGACGTTTTAGGAGCGATCGATATGTTGAAAGTGATGCGTGCTTGTGGGCATGAACCGTGGATAAAAAATTCCACACTTCTTGTGAAAGAACTGTGTGATCATGGCAGGGCTGTAGAAGCATGCGATTTTCTCGACAGCATGGTCCAGCTAGGTTTCCTTCCTGATATAGTTTCCTATTCTGCAGCAATGGGGGGTTTGATCAAGATTCAAGAAGTGGACCGAGCATTGAACTTGCTCAGGGATTTGTGCTCTCGTGGCCATTGTCCTGATGTGGTTGCTTTTAACATAATTATCAGAGGGCTCTGCAAGGTCAACAGAGCTGCAGAAGCTGAAAAATTGTTGGATGAGATTGTAGTGAAGGGTCTCTGTCCCTCAGTTCTGAGTTACAATCTGCTTATAGATAGTTGGTGCAAAAGTGGTTCTGTTGATAGGGCGATGTCTCTTCTGTCGAGAATGTCTGAAGAAGACAGGGAGCCCAATGTCGTCACTTACTCAACTTTGGTGGATGGATTTTGCAGAGAACGAAGGCCTGATGATGCACTCTTGGTTTGGAATGAGATGGAAAAAAAAGGTTGTTCTCCTAATCGAGTTGCTTTTATGGCACTTATTTATGGTCTTTGCATGTGCAATAGGCCATCTGCTGCACTACAATATTTACGTGAGATGGAACAAAAAGAAATGAAGCCCGACTCGTTCATTTACATTGCATTGCTCAGTGCTTTTCTGTCTGATATGGACTTGGCCTCTGCATTTGAGATTTTTAAGGAGATGGTTTATTCAGGATTTTTCCCAGAATCCCATGATAAAAGTTACCCCGTTGTGATGGATGCAATGGACAAATTTTCCAAGGATCACAGAACATCTTCTGGTATGAAAGATTTAAGTGAAGAGGGGAAACTTCCTATGCATTGGGAAACTTCCTACGCATTGCTTGTAAACCGTCGGAGTAGAAAGGTTGATCAAATTGGTATGCCACTGTCAAAGGAAGTAGATGTTACATCGGACAAGTAAAAATTGATGCATTTGAAAAGAAACAAATGTACACAAAAACATGTGACGCTGCAGATAATTTGCCTACAAAAAGAACTTGAGCTCCAGAATTTTCAAAGATACGCGTTACTTGATTTGGATCCTAAGTAATTCAAGAGAAAAAGAGACATAACAGCTGATCAAAGGAGCGCTATGTTTCTGTTCTTTCCGTAGTCATGCCAAACCGTGGACAATGTGTTGATATTTCGTTTTTCTGTTGTGACAAACACAACCAGAGCTCAAAATTTTTTTAAGATGCACAAAGTGGCGAATTTTTTGTTATATTTTTTTATAATACTTCATGTAAATGTGATTTTCCTCCTTTCATTTCTTCCTCTAGTTGACATTTATTATTTTTTTAATTTGAAAGTAAAAAAAAAAAATGTCTTTTCCTTTATCTAGCAATATAGTATGTTAGTTTAATTTATTTAACTTTTACTTTTTATTTTCACTCAAAACTTCCCTCTTCTCCACTTCATATTTTCATATTACTATGTTTTTTTTATACAGTAATATTTTTATTTTAGTTATACAAATGTATTCAACATATAAATTATTTTTTATTCTAGTCATACGAAAATTTGTTTCAAATAAAAAAATTTATTTAAATGATACAAAGTTTATAAATATTTAAGATTAAAATAAGACTTAATAAATGGTACATATTATATCTTAGGTATGATATAACTATGGATGTCAAAAAAATCCGTATTCGCGGGTATCTACGGATAAAACCCGTAACGGATAGAAAATGGATACCCACTACCTGCGGGTACGGATATTTTTGATACCCGCATGTTAACGGGGTGGGTACGAGTATCATAGTATCCGTACTCGTGGATACCCGTACCCGCTAAACTTATCCCCTTGACATTCTTCTCTTTCCTTTCTTTGAAATTGGGCATATACATCAAATCTTATATAGACAATGATGTTTATAGTATGCTTGTTGTCAAATGATGAAATCAAGATAAGAATACTTGGCACGTGGCAATTGACGTTTATTATTTGTTTATTTTTCAGGAATCAATTTGAGGAAGTGAGTTTGTTGATCAAAACACTAATTAAAGAATTTTCATTGGGTTGAACGTCATTTTATATTTACTTTTACAATTATTTGAACTTTTATCGACTTGAGTTTATTTGAACTTTATTTAAAATTTATGATAGTGGTGTATTTTATTTTATTTTATTTGAATTTATGATTAAATGTTTCTTTTTTAAATAATTTTGCAAATACCCGTGGATATGAAAAAAATATGCGGGTACCCGACGAATATGGATACAGGTACGGGAGAGATATTTATCCAACGGATAGAGTATGGGAGAACTATTACCTGTACCCTACCCGTCCCGTTAACATCTCTATATATGACGGAACCTGTAAAGTCGTTATATAATAGACTACGAGTAATTTTTTTTTATCATTAGTCAAGTAAGCACCAATCGATTAGTCACATCTTTGACCATGGATATTCAACTGATGGTGAGATTAAAAAGGGAGATTTTGAAAATTTGAGGAACCATTACATGTCTGAAGATAGCTGATATATCTTACTAAAAAGATATACCTTTGTGCATATTCTAAATTAATCCAGTGAAGTATTCTAACTATGTTGTTTTAAAATTTGATTCATTTGTTGGATTAATTTATAACATTTTAAACAAATATTCTTAGAATTTGATTGATTTCCTGAACTGATCTAAACAAAACACTTTAATCTTCCATCATCACAACGTAGTGTAATTTTAAAAATCAATACACGTAGTGTAATTTTTTCTCCCTTAATATACTAATTTTAGATTTGATCTCATTTCCTATCTAGCATTTCCATAAAACGAATTTATTGCTGTGTGTAGTGTATAATTCCGGTGTTCGGAATCCCGTCACATATTTGCATTCTCCGAAATTGAGATGATAGTAGAGAAAAACATCGACAATAATCATCAGAGTTATCCTATAAAAGAACTGGCCAATTTAACGCCATTCATTCCATTAAAAAAAGACAATCTAGACTCTAGAGAGCTGGTTCCAAAAGTTACATGTTACATTTAAAACGAAGGAGCTGGAAATAAGACTATCTCCCCCAACATGGCAATGCTATTAAAAATAAGGGAATATTAGGCCCCATCTTGCACAACTTTTCTTCGATTTTATGTGGAGAACATCTATTAAATCCCTCCTACAAGTTGCTCCCAGAAGCAGATACCTCGGTACTACAGACTGGGCAAACCTGCCGACAAAGAGCCAAGGAATTTGATAAAAACTATGGAAGAATTTATGAATTGTTGATACATTACAATTAGGTTTTGCAAATGAAACTTAAACTACTAGAGAATTAAAACAGTTATCGTGAAATAAGTAATAATATATATGTCCTGAACAATGAGGTAGAACAATCATTATTCAAGCATCAACTCCACACCAGCTTAAATGGTCTTAGCTAATTTCTTCGAAGTTTAATTTAGCTTGTGGCCAGTTATTTTCTTTCTAAAAGCTTCCTTCAAATTCGGATAGTGACAAAATGTTTAATCGATGAGTGCATAAAACCTTAGAAGGGATATATATATCAATGTCTGCTAATGCCAGTGAAATATTTAAAACTCCACACTTTCTTAAAAAACTCAAGGAAATGTCTAATACAAGCTATAAAACTTAAGAAGATATAGAGCTGTGAAACATGGGAATAGAATCATAGAAGACTGTTAGTTTACAGCTAGAAATAGCGAACAGAAAAATCAAGACTATAAAAATAATCAGATGTAAAATTGGGTCTGGTCTGTGAAAGTTATTAAAACATGTAGATGTATGTGTAATAAGGAGAATCTAGGTTGTAATGGATTGGTAAAAAATGAAGACAAAAACAGATATACTGTGCAATTCATGCTCAATTCCAGGTATTTAAAGCAGAAAAAGACCAAAACCCACATAAGAGTATCTATGCACCCTATAATTCTCTTAGGATTAGGGCACAAATGGATTATCCAACCAGAGGCAAAAAGGTGTGCGCAAAAAACCTAATGGAACCATAAATTAGAACTTGCTTGTTGAAATTGGAAACTAATAGCTACATGAAAATATGCACGTTGACCTCATGTATGTAAATATATGAAAACGATAAGGCAAAAGCATACCTTGTTTATTTTCAACCAATTGTTGATACACTCAGGATGGTACAGATGTTTGCAGGAAAGATGTGTTAAAGACTCACCATCCTCAAAGTCCACCCGGCAAATGACGCACCTGAAACAGGGTCACAACAATTAGGCACCCTGATATCATTAACAAAGTTAAGTTTACAAGTAACAGAATTTGCACATACGAATCATTGCTTCCATGCTGATCACTCCCAACCTTGTAGTTGAGTGAAGGCAAACCGGCAATAGTATCAGTTGAAAGACCTCTGCTCTCGGTTCCAACTACTTCACCCAATGCCAGTAATTCCTGAAATAATTGAAATTTACTATCAACCATGAGACACAAGGAGACCAAGAGGGTGGACAGCATCACACAAACTTTGGTATGTAGATGAAAGTTACCTCGTATGAAAGTTCATCTGGATCAACGTCCTCCCAAGCATCCTACAAAAACAAATGATTAACAGGAAGCACTTACAGAATTAACAAAAATACATGAGTTGTGTGATTAATATTACATTCCAAAAATAGTAACAAATCAATCCAGCCTAACTGATTCTGTGATTACAATAACATGTGATAATAAACAAGACGAAAAAGCCAAATCAGAACAAGATATTCTGACAGTACTAATACGCCCCTAAACTTTATTTTAGTTTTTGTATTTATTTATTTTCTAATAATTTCTACTTTTTCTCAGACATGCAAGTAAATGAAATAAGATTAACCTTTTATCTCAAAGACTTTGACCCCCATAAATACATAGGATTTTTTGTTAACAAAGTTATCACCAATTTACTATTAAAACAGGCTAAAGCTACTGACAGAGCTTTAGCAGGTTGTCAATATAACAGGCACTATCTAAAAATAACGGAGCAGTTTAGACATAGTCTTGGCCATCACAGCAACACTGAATTGTAATCTAAAGGGAGACCTTTCCGTTTTAACATCACTAAAACTCACCATCATTGAATGTCTGCAACTACTTCTAGCTCCATACACACGCAATATTTAGGAAATAATCAAAATCACAAATCTTGCCATTTTATGTCCACCCACACACAGCTGGGATTTCACACTTCTACCATTGTTCAAATTACTTTGGGACTTGCTCATTCTCAGACAGTTCCGACCTTGATCTGGTCTTCAATTTCAGTGATCAAATTGTTTAGGTTCATTAGGTATTTCTCAGTTCTTTTCTGCAACTTCTTAAGACTTCTTGACCTGACTTTTAGTTCATTTTAGTTTACTAATTGGAATTTGGGGACTTAACTCACATGTTTGGAAATGCATTTTATACTCACGTCACGTCATCCTGCAAAATCATGTCCAACACACAAAAGCTACCTGTATTAACTTCTATATGATGTGGATTGAACTTGACATGACAAGAATCCGTAGTAATTAGTAGTTACCATACTTTTTGAAGTACAAAGACTTTAATCTCTTAGAATTATCAACTTTGTCCTTTACAGATTGCTACCCAATCTGCTGTCACAGATAAGCCATAAAATAAATAAATGGTCCCCAATATAAGCCTATCATCGAATAGCTTTGGTCGCATCCCTATTAGTTTCCAGTGCAAAAAATATTTGTTTTAGTGAGCAAACCTCCAATTTCAAAAAACATTACCCATAAACATCTGAAAAAATAAATTACATATGTAATAAAGTATTCAAATAAACGACCCAAAGAACCCAATCAAGGTGAGAGGTGCTTTATTCTTTTTATCCTTCCCTATAGATAGGAAGGAGGTTCCTGAACAGGTCTGGGAAGGGTATTTATATTCAGAGCCTGACCCCACCCCCAAAGGCAACAAACTTACCATGGTGCCAAGGCTTTCCCTCGGTGCAAGTAAAATAATATACACTATAAATGATAAATAGATGAGAACAATTGAAGTTACTAAATTTATTCCAAAATAAATTACAGGTCAAGCTTGTCTTTGAAAGAATTTAGCCAAATCAAATCAACATATGTTTGATGAGCTATTAGGAGATTCTCCTCAAGCCAAGTAAAAGTAGAGGAACTCTGGCAATGCCAACAGTTCATTGACTACAAGCACCGGTAACTTCTCAATCATCCTTCTTTTTTGGAAAATGAAGTTAAGGTGTAGGAAGGCATAGTTATCAATAGAATGCAGCACTAATTCCATCACAGCATGTTACAGCCTGAGGCCACCACAAACCTCATTTCATGGAGCATTTTTGCCCTCCTTCATTTTCCAACACCCTCACTACTCAACTGCACACTCTACCCATTCCAATGCTCATTCTCTGTTCATACCCCAAGACGCAGGTTGCAAGCCTCATTCCTTTTTTACACCTGCTCTGCTACTCAATCCCTCACCACTATTCCTTTTTGTAATAATGAATATGATTAATTTGGATAACTTTTACTTTTCAATATATGGGTGTTAGTATAAATGTATAATATAATAGTCAGAATAGCAGCCATTCAGCTATATGCAATACCGCTCCAACATCTTTTTGGGGGCAAACATTCCCTCCACACTGATATCCGGTAATCATATAACTATGGGTATAGATGAATTGCTAACCATAAGACAGCATGAAAGGAGGTTGACTGTTCTAATAATCGCCAACCTCTAAAAATGAAAAAAACTGCTTTAAAACACTTCCTAAAGTATCGAAGTGTATATCTAACTGAAAAATAAGGGGAAAATGTCCCTGAAATGATAAAATCTCCAAAATATCCAAAAAAAAAAAGCCCCATTCTAAAAGTGTGAAATAATTAAAAAAAAATTACCCAGGGGGGAAATTATGACCCCACACAAAAAAAAAAACACATACAGAGACAATGCTTTATTGAGTGTCCAAACACACATGACAACAAATCATACACTCTTAATTTAGTAAGCTCTCTAGAGTGTAGTGGTAGAAAGTAGATGAAAGAACCATGCCGTAAATGGATTTATTGAAAACTTGGAATTGATAAAGCCAAATGGCATCATTATATATGTGGCCAATTCTATTGAGTTGGATAAGGCTTGCTCATTTTTGTTAACAAAATAAATTAAAGATTTGAAATTGAAGAAGCCTGGGCTGTTTAAGTAAAATCTCGTAATCCTATACTTATTATACTGAATGCACAAACAGTTGAAGGGAATAGCTGGTTGTCTACCCTAAAAAGTGATGCAATAGTGGATAGACCAAAAAAAAACCTCCAAAGTATCCTCAAAAAGAAAATGTCTCCCCTGGGTTACGATAATTTCCAAAAAGGATCAAAATATGTCCATAACTAAAGCAAATTTCCACCCACAGGTATTATATTCCAAGGAACCATAAAATACACCCCAAATTATACAGTACAGAGGTTTCACACCTTTTAAATGTTTGGTATTGTGTCTATGGGTCTGTGTGAGAGTACATGTACAGAGACATTTACCTGAGAATTAGCACCATGTTCTTCTACGTCCTCTGCCTCCCCTGTATTTGAAAAAGAAATTAGTGGTTATTTCAAAAAGAATAAAATAAAAACCTATTAATTACAGTCAGCCAAGAAAACTTACGATCATTTATCCCAGCAAGAGCCAACAATCTAGCTGCCATCTCCCTCTCTTCAGCTTCCTGTAATGCTCTAGCATAAGCTTCATCGCTTGAAAAAACATCTGGGTCAAATTCAATGCTGGGATTATCATGTTCTCCAGCACTAGCATGGACATCAAATGCATCTTCATCTTCATACTCCTCATTATCATCATCTTCATCATCGTCATCATCATCATCCTCATCATCCTCATCCACATCAGTACCATCATGTAGATCATCAAAATCATCTCCATCATCATGCAAATAGCTTTCACCTTCCCAACTACCATAATCACTTCCTTCATTATTCATTCTCAGCATCATATATGCCCTTTCCTATTTAGTAATTAAAAACACAATATCAATAAGAAGAATGTGAAAATAAAAAACAAAAATCCAACCCTGTAGTTAGTAGTTTATTGACGTATAAGTATATTATACACATACGGAGGCGGGGAGCCCAATTAAAACAACTTACTAAATCACATTCGTCATACAACAACACTCATTCCATATCTCTACATGGAACAGGACAGTTTGATCAACATTAAAATTAGTTGGTTTCGTGAGTGTTAGCCCGAAAACTTCTGATGTGAAGTTCGGTTTTGATTATCTATCATTAGAGAGGAAACAGCTCGGGGGAGAATCATAACTGTTATACTTCAACAGCAAAGCTGATCAAATCAGACACCGATTCACGACATGAAAAGATAGCTGTTTGTGAAAGACGGGTGAAAGAGTACAGCAGGGACAAGCAAGCGCTACTAAATAAAACGAAACATTAACCTAAATACAATTTAAGTAAAACAAAATTTCAGTAATACTATAGGGTTTAAGTAGCTTCAAGCATCCTGATACAGAAAATCATTTTGATTACTCAGCACTCGTAAATCACTGTCAAAATTGGATTACATAGCTTATAGTTCACTTGATTTTGGTTTCTAACCGCAGGTACAGAACTAAAGAAGGAATATAATAGAATGAGAAGAAGAAGAAGACGACGAATAAGAGCGAAACCTGCTCCTGGAGGGTTCGGGCGAGAGCAAGGTCAGCATCGACCTGGCTGAGATTAGTGAAAGGGGTTCGCGTAGGTTGGCGAGGGTTGAGCGCAGATCCAGTTGGTTCTCCTTCACCTACATCGGCTTCTCGATCTTCTTCCTCTTCCGCCTCCACTTGCTCTGCCATGTGCTCCTCGCCATTCAAATTGGAATGCTCCTCCTCTAGGTTATGATTGTTCGATTTCACTCCTCCTGAACCTACTTTCGCGGTGGCGGTGTTATTGTTAGTGGCGGCGGCGGCGGTGTCGTTCTCCATGCGAACGCGAGAGTAGAAGAAGCAGAAGAAGAAGAAGAAGAAAACGGTGAAAGAGAGAGGAATTGAAGATGAAGCAGGCGGAGATAGATTAAGAGGATCGAATCAATCGAAGAGAATATATGTAAATATGATTATATAATTAATTGTTAATTAACTTATTATTACACGTTATATACTATATATATATATATATATATATATATATATTAGAAAATAAATAAATAGGAAATGAAGGTTGGTGACGTTAGAGAGAAAGATCAAAATCAAAATCAAAAATGAAAAGGTCCACACGAAGGAATAAGGAGACGCTGTGGGCTCCACAAGCTTCGACGCTCCGATTCAACATCACCGTCCATCACCGTGCTCCCTAAGATCAACGGCTCCTCGTGCCGATTCCCAGTAACTTAAAACTTGGGGGAGAAGACAACGTGCTTGTTTTACTTTTTGAAAAATTATTTGTTTTTCTTATATTAATTATGAGATAACGAAAACATAAAACAGGAAGAATACCTCATCAAATGTATGTATTACTATTATTCTCTTTTTAAATAACATTTTTTGAAGCACTTTTTTATATTTTGACAAATAATAACTAATTTTGTAATTTTTTCTTTATTAATTTTAAATAACTTTGAGTGTGGTTCATTCAACTTATCTTGGAATTAAATTATTTTCTGTAAGTAGATTTTGAGCCATCCACCTAGTAAAAAAATGAAACATCTTTCCTTTGAGGTGAAAAATATCAAAAATTCTAAAAAGTTAAAATACATAACATTTAAATTACTTATATATAATTTTTTTAAAATATTTTATTTAGATAGAATCATTAAAAAAAATTATTTTCCAAATTTAAATATTTAAATAATTTTAAATACATTTGGTATAATGTGTAAAAAAATTATCAGTGAAATTTCAATTTTCTTGTGTTTTTAATGAATAAATTTTATTGTGTTAATTTTTTAATTTTAGTTTTAGTTTTTTATTTTTTCATTAAATAAGTCATTTAAAATAAAAAAGAAAACAAATTTGAGATATTATTTTATATTTTATCGTTCAAACGTTCTATTAATATAGACATCACATCTAAAATAAAAATTAAACTTGTGCTTGTACTAAAGTTATTTAAGCATACTAAAATTAAATATGTTTTTATATCTTAACGATTATTAAAATTTGAATGAATTATTTTAATCAAAATTTGTTAAATTTATTTTTGAAACGTGTTTCTCAGAATCTAAAACATCATTTATAATTAAGAAATTTTATTATATTCATTGTCTATTTTTAAAGCATTATACAATGAGATAAATATAATTTTGGTTCTTAAAATATTGAAAAATCTGAAAATAATTATTTGTTTAAACTTTTAGAGTTGTTTGATCTCTCTACTTTCAAAAATATTGATTTTATTCGTCCTATATACCAAATTGGCTTCACATCTACTTACACGTGTCAACCAATTATTAACTATCTTTTTAATTAAATTAAAAATATATATTATTTTTCTCCATCATTTTATGATTGATTTTTTTAACCCCATTATCAATCACACAATACATAATACACAACCACTTCACCACACCATTCTTTCAAGATTTATAATCTTCTTCATCTCTGACCAACTCAACCAACAACAATGAGAACAATAAACATATCAAAATCAAAATCCATATCACACACACTCTTATTTTTTAATTTAGAGGATAATGTAATTTGTGTGTAGTTACATTTTATTAGTTTGAATTGTATTAAATGAATGAGTATTTAAATCATTTTAGATTTTAACTTTTAAGCGACACACAATATGTTACTTTTAAATTAGAGGTTAATGTAAATAATTAAGTCAAATGACTTTTGATGATTTTTAAAGGTTGTTACTTAGTTTTATCTGTGTAAAATAAATAATTATTTAAATCATTTTAAGCCTTAATTTTTAAGGAACTTGAGATTATCGGAATAGTATCATTTATTATTTTACTTACGTACTTAATAATTATATTAGGTGTTAATATTTTTTATTTTATAATTGAGAAGAAAAAAACAAATTATTCTATCGTGTTGGGTACGACATTCTTTATATTGACTATTGACTGGGTTCAGGTAAGATCACCAGATCATGGTCTCCCAATATAGTAATTATTAACTGATTAACAAATCAATTAATTCAACAAGCTAAGTTTACGAACATGAAAGATATTTTAAAATTTAATAATTGAAATAGACAGTGTGATAATAAATTACTTCACGGGTATTGTTATATAAGTACATGTTTTTTTTAAATGTTGTCTGGTATTGAACTTTTGAAGTTTTATACAGATAAGAAATTACTATACACACGTGTTACATGTTATATTAGAAAACACGAGTTTTCTATTGTCGATTTCTTTTGGATATCTTTAATATAAACACGTGTAAAACATACGACTGTATCCAATGAAATTTTAAAAAACTTTCAGTGCATAGTTGGATCAATACGATAAGATAATATTGAATAAATAAAAATTATTAGAATGGACAAATAAGAGTACTTGGGAAAATTATAATTTTATGGTAATCTAATGTCATCTATATTTTAAATTTTAAAATTTATTTTTCTAAAATATCTTGTAATTAAAATTTAGTAATAAAATATATAAAACTACAGTTTGTTATAAAAATAAAGTTTAATCAAATTTAAATTAGATATTTTTAATCAATTTGTTACTCAATCTTTTTATTTCATTTGAATGTTGAAAATTATCATATTTTTACGTGAACATTTTGTTTGTTTACAATGTGTGGTTTTATGATTATCGTAAAATTATATTATTGATTTTATAGTTAAAAATATTTTAAATTTATAATTTTTTTATTCTTTTGGGATATAATAGATGTATTAAAACTAAATTAAAATAATTAATATTTAAAATAAGTGTCGTTACTTCTAAGTAAACAAAACAAAATACGATTAAATTTTATGAGCTTGTTCCTACTGTCATTCCTTCTAAGTAAGCACATGAGAGAAGTTGGATAGAAATAGAGTGAGTGAAGAAATGCATGAAATTGCATTGCAAATACGGTATAAATAGTATTGACGCAGAAAGAACGCTTGCGCGAGCAGAAATTGCAGTGGCATGTTGTGGAAGAAAATCTTCATAAACGTCAACACGTCTCTTTTTGTGGGTACGATTCACATGGACTTAGCTATATTGTTCTATTTTACGCTTCATTTTACAGCATGGTTATTTCCCCTTGATTTTATGATTGAACTGACTTAGTTTCAAAGATGTTTGTGCTACCTTATGGGATCACATACACAGTTAGCGACTTCTAACTGCTTGATAAAATGCCTGAAAGAATATTGACTGCATAAATAACAACTTGATGGGGGATAAATCGTTTGTGCAAATTGGAGTGCTTTAAAAGTGAATTCATATTATGTATTGCTATGCTGAACATTTTGAACTTTCACTCTCTTGAACTGCAGTTTCTGAATTTTGTTGCCTGACAGAGTGCAGCGTGTAAAGATAAGAAGTCACATAGGGGAATGCTATTGTTGTGTGCTATATTTAGTTTGGGATTATAGCTTAAGTTGAATTTATTATGATCCATCTGCTTAGTTGAGAGGTTTTGCTCACTGGGTGTCAATTATAGAATGTCACTTTTCATCATGTTGCTTTGTGATTTGAGGATGAAGCATGTTATGTAACTTTGATTAAAGGTCTGGATTGTGTACGATCCTTGTTTTCATGTTTAATGCTTTGTTATTAATCTTGTGGGTCAGTCTCCGTCATGCTGTGAAAACTCTATCTTTTCGGTTTTTAAAGAATGGTGACTAAATTATTGGTGGAAGGACTTTGAAGTCAAGAAATATGAAACTGGGTTATTCTTCAAGTTTTGCGGTGATGTATTGGAAGGTTTTATGATTTGAATATCTTTATTAAAATAAACAATAAAAGAAGTCGGGTTCCTTTATTTCCTCATTTGTTCAAAAGTCTGTTACCTTTTTGTTTAGTTAGGCTTAAGACTGACTGCTTCCGTTTTGTGTAATTTGATTCAGGTTTACAGAGCTCGTTCTCGTTCATTAATGACTCACTTTGTAAATTAAATTCAGAGCAACAAGAGGACCTATTGAAGCCTAACCATTGTATTCTGTCTCTTAACAGTGTTGCCTGGACTCTCCCTTGCTTTGATGATACATAAATCTTGAAGCATTAGATCTTCAGGTTTTACAAGATATATCGGTAAATGCTTGGTGTGTCATGGTCATGTAAAATTACAAATTTAAACCAAAATCTACTTAGCCTCATTGAAAAATGCAAATCAATGCTTGAACTGAAGCAACTTCATGCTGTTGTGATCTCCTTCGGCTTATCTCAAGATGACCCATTTATATCCAAAATTCTTTGTTTTTCTGCTCTATCCAGTTCAGGCGACATTAACTATTCGTACAGGGTTTTCTCTCAGCTTTCCAGTCCAACAATTTTTAACTGGAATACAATCATAAGAGGCTACTCAAATAGCAAAATTCCAGTTAATTCCCTGTCTATTTTTCTAAAGATGCTGCGACTTGGGGTTGCACCGGACTACTTTACATACCCATTTCTAGTGAAGGCATCAGCCCGCCTTTTAAACCAGGAAATTGGAGTATCTGTGCATGCTCATATTATACAAACTGGGCACGAGTCTGACATATTTATTCAGAATTCTTTGGTTCACATGTATGCTTCTTGCGGGAATATTATGTGGGCTCAAAAGGTATTTGACAGTATACAGGGAAAAAATTTGGTTTCGTGGAATTCCATGTTGGATGGTTATGCTAAGTGTGGAGAAATGGTTACAGCTCAGAAAATTTTTGACTCTATGTCAGAGAAGGATGTTCGCTCGTGGAGCTCTTTGATCGACGGTTATGTTAAGGCTGGGGAATATGGCGAAGCTATGTCTATCTTTGAAAAGATGCGGGCTGTTGGGCCCAAAGCCAATGAAGTTACCATGGTGAGTGTATCATGTGCTTGTGCACACCTGGGTGCTTTAGAGAAGGGCAAAATGATACACAAGTACATAGTGGACTGTGGATTGCCACTGACATTGGTCTTGCAGACTTCTATTGTGGACATGTACGCCAAATGTGGGGCAATAGAGGAGGCTTTGCTTGTATTCCGTGGGGTCTCTAAGAGTCAAACTGATGTGTTGATTTGGAATGCAATGATTGGAGGTCTTGCGACACATGGGTTGGTAGAAGAATCCCTTAAATTGTTTAAGGAAATGCAAACGGTTGGTATCCGGCCTGATGAGGTCACGTACTTGTGCTTGTTGGCTGCTTGTGCCCATGGAGGGTTAGTTAAGGAAGCATGGTACTTCTTTGAGAGTCTTAATAAACGTGGTATGACGCCTACAATCGAGCACTATGCTTGCATGGTAGATGTGTTGGCACGTGCAGATCAATTAACCTCGGCATACCAATTTATTTGTCGAATGCCCATAGAGCCAACGGCTGCCATGTTAGGTGCCCTGCTTAGTGGTTGTATCAACCACAGAAATTTAGCTCTTGCAGAAACAGTCGGCAAGAAGCTTATTGAGCTAGAACCAAATCATGATGGTAGATATATTGGCTTATCTAATGTTTACGCTGTGGACAAACGCTGGGATGATGCAAGAAGCCTGAGAGAAACTATGGATAGAAGAGGTGTGAAAAAATCACCCGGGTTTAGTTTTGTTGAAATATCTGGAGTCCTTCACAGATTTATTGCTCACGATAAAACGCATCCTGATTCAGAGGAAACTTATTGTATGCTAAATTTTGTTTTCCGTCAAATGAAATTTAGTTGGTACAAAGACAGGGAAAAGTCGCTGAAGGATACATCAATGGGAGATGACTTGCTTCTGTTTTGAGTAGTAGACGGTATTAAAAGTTTGTAGCTATTTACTTTTTTTTAGAAGAATTATCTCAAATGCTCAATATTGTTTAGCAAAATGAGAAGTCCTCTAAATTTATGGGTTGAGCAACATGCCGTCACCCACATGAAGTCATCTGTAAGTTTTCTTGGAGTTGGGAGATTTTCCCAGCCTTAAAATTGAGGAACCATTCTCACGCTACTTTTTTTTATCCAAAAAAGGAAAGAAAAAGAAAGCCATCTAATATGTAAGTACAACTTGCTAAATGTAAATTTTGAATCTAATTACCAGTTAATGAGTGGGAAATAACTGCATCATTAGATGTATTTCTTTTTCTGTGTGCTGCTTTTCCTTTTTTGGTGTTATGTATTTCTATCTTTCTGTACTAATGCAGTTATATTCTCAGCTAAAATTAAAGTGAAATTGATCTTATTGGAAAGGGAATAATAACTGTGTTCTCATATTGTTTTAGCCTAGCTTGAATTTGAGCATCTTTGTTTGGAGATAGGAATAAGCTAGCTATCTTAGGAATAACTTGTTTCTCATGACCACCCTTGATTGGATAAAAAGATATTTGGTCTTATAATCTTGAATATCTCATAGAAAATAAATTAAAAAAATATATAGTTTGTAGCATTTTCTTGAATTATAATCATGAATATTTTCTTTTCACAGCTTTTGCAAAATCGATATTACGATTTATTAAAGAATCTTTTCAAAATCTGTCCAAGATCCAACCAATTAACCAAAAGCTCTTTTTGTGAAATTTGAGTGAAAAGATCCTCCTATCCAAGCAAACCTAGCTTGGGTTTCCATCATGATTGCAACAATTTATGTTAAGTATTCTTGTCTGAAATGAACTCGATGTTTCATGTTCAGATGTTTGCTTACTGATATTTTGTTTCTACAAGGAAACAAAATCAAGGTGTTTTTTATTAAGAAGTTTTACATTTTGAACGTGCGTTGGTGATTGGTTGAAAGTGAACTTTTTTGCTGTAATGGTCCAGATATTGATGAGTAGATGCTGTTCCATCTCTCCATATGAAGTTGGAACTCGTGCTTCGCATGTATAAATCCATATAGAATATATATTTGAATAAAACTTCAAGATTAAGCATTCAGTGATTGACGCATAGGTTAGAGTCTACTACTGACTTGAATAATGGACTAAATATTCATCCTCAAGCTAAACTTTTTTATCTTTTGTTTTGTAGAGTCTCAAGTGTAACTGCTTTTGGTTCCTATAATAACACAATACTTTTTTTGTTATTTAGAGAACTCGTGTCCCGCGAAGATTAGAGGACACATTCGCAGCTAGTTATTCATTGTCATTGATGGCATTGCTATTGACGTTCTACATCTTGATTTGTTTGCATATCCTTCTGAACATCTTGTCCTTGCTCTTTACTTTTTCCCCACAGAAGAATATACATGCCAGCAATAACTAACGCAGATCCTGCAACACTGTTTATTGCAGATAGAGAGGTGCGATGAAAAGTAGAAAGGGCGGAAATCACAAAAGAATGAGATTAGAAATCAACCTTCCCAGATAAATTTCCTCCTTTAGTACAGAGAAATCAAGGACGGCCACAAATATCTGTATAAGGGGGGTAAAAGCTGCGGTGAAAACTGGACCACTTTGTTTGACACACCATGACATTGCCACATAGCACAAGCCCGATCCCACCAGTCCCTAAACTCACACAAATTTGAATGTCAAAGGCTTGGACATGCAGTTAGGATTGCTGAATCTTCTACTTGAAATGCAAACCAATGTTTTTAATTTGAGCTTAGAATTTGCAAAGAAACAGACTACTTAAAAATAATTTAAAATGATCATGATATTATGAAGAATGTACTTACAGCATATATAATACTTATTATTTCTAGCTTTCCTTTGAGAATCCACGAAGCATTATTTCTCTTGATGATCAGAGTTAACATTGCTGATTGAATGGCAGCGAAAAGTGACAAAATAGCTGTGCTGGAATATTGACATGGGTATTTTTTGCTAATCTTTGCTTGTATGATGAACCATGAAGACCACAGGAGGCAGCTTACAGTCAAAATTATGGAACCTATAATCCACGTCCCTAACTTGGCAGTTGAAGGTACACTTGTAACTTTGTCAGCTATGTATTGAGATTCTGGCTTGATAAGAGGCATTCCTTTGTAAAGGACCAACAACAAGGCTCCACCAATGCAAACAAAAGTTCCCACGATTTTAGCTTTTCCTCCCTTGCTTTGCATATTCACCTTCTCTATCCTTGAAAAATTTCAAGCCCAAGGATCAAAATTACTGTTGTTGTGTTTCCATAATCAAATAATATCCTTTTGTTTTAACTTACCCAAATGGCACTGCCATAATGAACGTAAATACAGGCACCATGTTGAGGAACGCACATGAGAACGTGGCTGACGTATATTCAAGTCCGAGAAGGAATAGGTTTTGTGGAACTGTTACTCTGAAAAGCATTAATAAGGTATTCAAATCATAAACATTGGGATGCTTGTTACAATTTGTTTAAAGTTGAGGTTTTGGATGGAAGGATTATGTTTCAAGATATCCTGAGATTTTGCTAGCCACTAATCACTTTTTATGTTACAATTTACTTAGACAACATAAATACAGAACCAGAAGCTTATGTTTAGTTACAATATTACTTACCCGAGTAGGGCACTGAGGAAAAGGAGAAATATTATGCGAACTTCCACTTTGTGTTTCCTGTAGAAAGCAAAAAAATGGCTTTTTCTGTCATTTGCAAAATATAGGTAGTTCTACGAGAAAAGTTGTCACTAAAACAAACAAGGTCGTGAATGTTAACCAAAGATGTGTTGATTAAGGTGACAGAGAAAGAAGAATTCAACAGTAACTTTTTTTTCTCTTCTAACTAGAATTTTATGAGAAATGAATTTGGTTCTTGCCTTTCATAGATGAAGGCAATAGGTGCCATGAAAATAAACGAAATTGCCTGTCGATATGTTATAATGGCCATGTAGTCCATTCCTTCATTAAGAACCTTCTTCAGAAGCAAATTGACAAAAGCCAGAGCCAAGTTAACTAGAATCATGATGGAGACTGGCTTGCACAGTTCATGGCAATGTGTCAACATCATGAAATTTATTTGTTGTACTTTGTTGTTTGTAAAGTTTTGGAAGAATGGTGAGATGACGGCTGTTTTCTCCAATATATAGAGGAATTCAACAGCCTCCCAGAACAGGGGAACAAACATGATGATATATTCCTCACCACATCAACATTCCCCATTCAATGTTCCAGGGTTTATTATTTGCTTGTTTTCAATTTCTAACGGTGGAAATTTACATGTAATCGATGAGATATTCGTTATTTGTCATTGACTCACCTCAGTCTGGGCAAATGAGGAACATATCAGATTCATCACATCAATCTTTTTCCAGTCAAATTGCCACATTTTACATGTTGATTCCTTTCACATTCCCTTTCCTACAATTTTCTGCTGCTAAGATCAGTAAGTATGACAAAGGGCTAATAGATTAGATCACGTGTTGTTTATATACATCAATTGACATCAGAATAAGCTTCTTATCTTCTGAATAAGTATAATCCAACATATGGTACCGCCCTTTGAACCATTACCTTCTTATCCTAGTGAATAAGTGGCTGCATTAGAATTTCACTAGTGGTGTAACTTGTAAGCAACATTAGAAAGTTAAGACAGATATGACATTGTCTCCAATTTCTTTTGGTTACTGGGAATCTATTTTTCTGATTTACTTCACACGTTACTTATTATAATTATTTGTCTTATTGCAGCCAAAAACAAGATGTCAAATCTTGGGAAAAGAAAGATAGCAGAAAGGTGTAAGATGCTGTCTCACTGGAATGCAAATTGCAGAATGTGAAAAGAGGTTTGTGGTGTATTTTTTTACTTTCATTGATCAATATATCATTTATTAGATACATTCTTATTCAAGTCAAGTAGAATCATTGTGAAAAATAAAGGTTTCTCGTGAATATTTAATTTAACTAAACATATAGAATTCGAGACCATGAGAAAGTTAAAATAACATTATGTGAATCGATTCCCATGTTCAGCTATTTGTATTGTATTATAGTAGTATAGTTTCGTCACATCATAGCCAAATTATAAAGGTTCTTGGAGCTTAATATTCTGGAAATACTATTTTTCCACAGTCTTTAGCACAAATACATCTCAGTAACCATTTGGTGGGAGGAAAATGTTGGAATGCAATATAAACATAATGGGAGTTGCTTTTTGAAAAGAACAAAGAAGAAAACTGAGGCCAAAAGAATAGATATTTTCTAGATATAGGAATTGACATTTCATCATGAAAATGAAGGAACACAGTACCACGTTTCAACCAAAACAGTTCACCATGCAATGGTTTTGATCAAATAAACAAAGAATCAATGCTTTATGTTATTTCATTCACTTCTACTTCCACTCTTGTTTTCATTTTATTATACTCATAAATAATCTCTTCCTCTCCCAAATATCTCTTTGATGGGATGACACTCCATGATATTCCAGTAATACTAAAATAGCAACTTTTAAGTATATTTTTATTCTCTTAAATCTTAAAATAAATTTGCTTACTAACTTATTTTATTTCCTGTGTTTTAGAAAGTATTCGTTCTGATATCTTTTTTAAATATAGTTAGAATTTTGTCTATGTTATTGGTAATCATACGTCATTTACATAACAACATATTTTTATTTTACGTTGTCATTATCAAATATTTTATTATGTGTTTGATTTCCTTTCAAAATACTCCTAGTGATAATATTCATGTAAAGAAATTGATAAAAAAATGAGTACAAGTATTTTCTTCAAACTACAAAGTTTAAAACTAATTTTAATTTTGAATAATTAAAAACAAACTTTTAAATAGATAAATATTTAGTTTATAAACGAAATACAAATTTTTAAAACACGATATAAAAAAATATATTTAACAACTTTTTAATATTTACGTTATATGCGTAAAAATATTGAACAACGATACATACACTTTTATTTTATCTACAGTTGTTACCATTGATCTATATCCATCATATCTATCTATCAATATATATATATATATATATATATATATATATATATATATATATATATATTTTTTTTTTTTTTTATATCTCTTCTTTTCATCAGAATATATGACCTATAAATTTATCATTTTTACTCTCTAGAAATATATTAAGTGTTGATGTAGGATTGATCATTTTTCAAAAATATTAGGTTGCACTAATGCTTTTCTTCAAAATAAAAGTACAACACTGTTTGACCACTTTGTCAAAATTTTGACTGTGCTTCAATGCATCATATTCGCATTTATCCTCAATTACTGTGTAATAATCAACTAATGGTTGAGATCTTGCTTAGCCACTAAACATACACTTATCTTCACCGGTTGTTTATAAATGCTATGAAAAAAATTTAATTAAAAAATGTTTTAAGTATTAATATTTCAGGTTTTTTAGGATTTACAAAATTAATCATAAAATTATTGTATTAACATTAGCATAATATTGATTTTTTTTTGTTTAGTATTTAAATGCACTTGATAGCTTTCAAACTAATTTCACTATCTAAATATTAGAAGAAAAAAATCACTGAATTTGGGGATGAAAGGTAACTTATTTAGTCATTTTATCAACTTATATTTCAGATTTCGCCATTTGTTCAAGAAGATTTATTTTTCCCTATTTAGCTATTAATTTGATCTCTGTTCTTATTTAGTTAACAGTCTTTAGAAACTTATTTTTACAATAGAAATGTTTTAATGGTTTAATAAAAGTTCAAACCATTTTGACATACAAACAAAAATTGGCAAAAGTAAAAGGTGAGGGAAATCAATGTGACTTACAGATACATTAATAAATACACCACTATATACTATAAGCTTGTGTAAAACAGCCATTGATTAATCTTAAAGAGCCAGTAGAAACCAGTATATAGACAAAGTAATTGAACATCAAAACTCTAAAACTCAAGCAGAGCAATGCACTATATTTAAATAAACATATAAATGTATTGTAACAAATAATTGTAACCAATTGTTTATTTTAATCCCTTTTTTAAATATTTTTCATGAAATGAAATTGATAGTATAAACGAGCTTATGTTATAAGTTTGATGAGTTTATTCACAAATGATTATGTAGCATTGAGCTATAAGGATCTCTGACAGTTAACAGGCAAGGAATATAATTCTAATACGAAAAAAAGAGAAGTTATCTCATAACATCAAATGATTTATATGAAGTAACATTTAAAATAAGTGAAGTAAGTTTTTTCACTGATATTTTAATTTCAATAAGTTTCAAAGAAATTAGATGAAGTAAAACTTGTTTCTGCTAGGCTAAACCATATATCAACTCTATCTGTTCTTGGTTAAATCGAAATTTGTTGTTCCTTGAACCTTCCCTTATACATCAAATTCTTTCGGCTAAGGCCTTTTTGACAGGATATAAATAAAATAACACCATATACTACAATTTCCTGCAAAACAGTCAAGCATGTATTTAATCTTACACAAGCAATAGTCGAAGTAACTGAACGTCCAAACTCTGAAAGTCAAGCACAAGGTCCAATAAACCATACAGATGTATTACACGTGAATTTTAGAACCATCAAGGGGCATAAAATCGACTACCACAATAATCATTCATCATCCCCATGGTGACGGCTCCTTCTCTTTTCTGATTTGTTGACACGCCTACCCTTCCTCGAATCATCATGACCACTTGAATCAGTTTCAGAAGATGATGAGGCTCTTTTGTTCTTTCGTTTGTGCCTTACAATGGAATCTTCAGATGAATCAGAATCTGATACATGGCTTCTCCTTCTTCTCTTCTCCTTCCTACTCTTCCTTCGCCTGCGTCTATACTCATCATCTTCATCTGATGACTTCTCCCTCTTCCTCCTTTGTTCCCTTCTTCTCTTCCTCCTCCTTCTCCTCCTTTCTTCATCTGAATCATCTGAATCACTAACTTTTCTCTTAGAACTCCTCTTCTTTGATCTACCTCTCTTTCTCCTCTTGTCAGAATCTTTGTCCGATCCATCATCATCTGAATCCCCCTTCTTGCCGGAAGAACTTCTCTTCCCACTAATTTTCTTCCCAGACCTTTCGGCGATAATTCTCTCAATCTCTGAATCAATCTCAGAATCTGAACTATCACTGTCCTCCTCCTCTTCTGAGCTCTCAACATTACTTCTCCTATCCACTTTCTCAACCTTCAACTTTTTATCCAGTCCAACCAACCCCACAGGCTGCATTGCATCAGGATCCTTCTCTTCATTGTCATCCTTGATTTTCACATAGTTCTTGCACTGAAACTTGAGGTGCCCAACACGGCCACATTTCTTGCAGGCCCCACGAGATACATCCACATCAGCATTTGTTATCTTAGCAAGCTGTAGAAGACCTTGAAAGCTAGCATATGCATTCTCAGCATCAGGTTCTGCATTAGGCAGATTTTGTGAAGAATCCTTCTTGTCTTCCTTGTTGGGTGCATAAGGGTCATAGCCAATGGCACTCTGCCATATGCCATGGGTTTGAAGAGCTGCACTGCTGTGAACCCTATTGTTCGCAGGCATGCGAACCCTTCCTGCTGTAGCAGGCATCTTGATGTTTCAATTTCAATCTTTCTCCTGAGAAGAGAAAAGAACAACTTCATTGTCAGAAACAGATTAAGGGGGAGGGGGAAAGGTTTTTTCTTTCCGAAGGAAGGTCCATGACCTAGCAGATGGTGAGTCTTTTTCTGTTTTAATGTGTTAAGATCCCTTATTTAACATAAAACAACATATATAGCCCTTTCAAGAGCAATGAATGCTAACACAGGTAAAAAAAAAGACAGATTACATTGCTAATACATTTATCTTATTTCCCTATAATCAGAGTTACACTGGATCACCACATATATTATATTAACCTGTTATTATATAACAATTGTTCTTTTATCCAAATTCAAGATATCACACACTCTACAATTCTTCCATGATAGTAACTATAAAAGGACCAGCTCACTGTGGTCCATAATCTGAAATAGACTGCAACGTGCAAACATGCGTAGTACAAAGAATGAATTCTTATTCACATAGAGAGGTTCAGCCATCACAGTGATGCTCAGTTACTTGTCCCCAATAGGATAAATGCTCTAAAAGGCAAGGACCATAGCCACTTATGAGCATTACCAGACTATAAAACAACAATCAATACAATAACCTTGACAAAAGACTCCACATAAACCTAATATTAAAAGGAACAGTTGAATCATGCCATAAAATAAGCCAACACTACCATCGGGAGAACCATGGGGTGTGATATCTGTGTCCTAAAACACCGTTGTTGCAAATATTGTTGTTGCAAATATTGTTGGTGAAGGTTAAACCTAACCCTTCACCCAGATAGGATATGACGGTTCAGGTCAGAAAAACCCATGAATTAGTCGGTTCTAATTTTTTTAAACCAAACCCAGCTCTAAATTTTTCACACTATACATCCTTTGATTGAATATAGAACATGCAAATTTCATATCCACATACCAGATAAAGCAAACATCTTAAAACACCCAAATCTCAACAATTTGTACAGGCTTCAAATCTCAATGGACCTAAGCAAAACCTATCAATTCATGACGCAGAAAGCGGGGAAATATTGGGTTAGACATTTCAGCAAACAACACATGCTCAACCAAAGATCCAAATCAACTAGACGAAAACCATCATACACAAAAAATACAGATCCCTTCCGCACCCGCAAAAGAAAAGAATATAGAAACATTTCCACGCATTCATTCATTCATTGGCTTAGCACAAGTGATCTATATAACTTCAGAATTTTCATCAAACACATAGCATCTCTCATAAGAAAAAAAAAAAAACATAAAATTCCACA
>Ga0214545_1004343_pt1 | contig 26601 bp, 10 predicted proteins | sample CNSS4metaG_FD_160064 | JGI IMG/M metagenome (GOLD analysis project Ga0214545, IMG submission 160064) | Root nodule microbial communities from cowpea collected in UCLA plant growth center, Los Angeles, California, USA - CNSS4 | ecosystem: Host-associated > Plants > Roots > Nodule | place: USA... | reverse complement strand
TATAAAATATTTAGAATATCTCACTCCTAATAATAACAAATTTCTAAAACTGACACATATCTCTAAAACTGAAATATTTTCTAAAAACTAATTTAAATAAAAAAGATATTAAGTAATATTCTCAACAATATATATATATATATATATATATAATGAAGAAATTTGTAAAAAAAAAAGATAAAATTTAAATGAATCAATTTTTTTTTATTCGTTCAGATTTTTAATTTTTTTTATATGATCTGAGTTAGATTAACTTGATTAAGAACAGATTAAATTAGTTTTGATCAATATGAAATTATTTTATTTGAAAAAATTATCTTATCCCACAATTCACGTATAATTTTGTAAACAGTGTGAGCAACGTAATTTATTGTGACTAATTGTTATAAACTAAATAATAATAAATAAATAAATAAAATCAATAAATCATAACATTACAAATGTAAAAAAATTAATAATAAAAGATATATTGATATGATTCGAATTCATCAAACTTACAAGTAAAAAACAGTATTGAAATTTAATCTTGAGTTCGACTTAATTGACCTAAAATCGCAAACATTTAAGCTTTCAAGTTAACCTAAATTAATAAACACTTCTATAGTACCTATTTAGGTTAAAAAATGGAATGAAGTAAGAAAAAATAAATTTCTACTTCAAATTTATGTAAAAGAAATACACATGAAATGGAATTGTCTTTTCGTCATCTATAAATAATTATTTTTATTTCATTTCAATTCGATTTACATATAATTAAACATGTAATAATCAATTACTAATATTTTTTTATTCCTAGTGATTAGTCTTATTTACACCAAAAGAAAAATATAACCTTCAATTAGTATCATTGAATAATATCTTGGAAATTTACGGCAAATTTGATAACATTAATTCAACAAATTTTCAAATGCATTAAAAAACGACTTCAAATTCTCTAATGATTTTTTTGTGTTGGTCCTTGAATATTAAAATTACACCGTGTTAATATTTTAAATATCTTCTTAATATATTTTAAAACATCAAAATTAATACGTTAATAGAAAAATAACACAGAAAAATTCAAAAAAAAAATTAAATTCATTAAAAAACTTTTTTTTTCAATTTCATTAAATAAAAACTACAATATTTGGTACCGGTCTCAATGCGGCAATACGAAAACCACTTTTAAGAAGTCCAGTGAGAAGACTACAAATGTTTACTTTAGATTGGTGGATAGATAGTGAAAAACTAATAAATTAAAGAAAAATAATTGGAAAATTGAGAGAGAGGAATGAATAAAAATTTATAATATATTTTTTATATTTTTATCATTTTTAAATGATTTTTAAAAATTATTTAATTAAAATTGTCAACATAATAAAATTTTGATAAAATTTTGACAAAAACAAGATAATATTTGAAAATAATGCTGCAAATTAATTAATTAATTAAATTTATTATTTTAATTATTTAATTTTGTATATTATACTAATGGCATGTGACATAAATCATGAATAAAATAAAATGTCATTAATTAAAATTTTTTTGTTAATCAAATGAATGATAAATGTAATATATTACATTGTCATCTTTGACATAACCTATTATATATCTTTTTTTAATAGTAAAAATAAATTTAAAATATTAAATATAATGAAATAAATTAAAAAATAAAATAAATAAAAAATAAAACGTATTTAATAAAAATAAAAATTTATTATTATTATAAAGAAATTGATTTTTTAGGACTTTGACTTGGTCGTTTTGGAGAGCTTTCAAAAATGAGTTGGCATACCACCTGCCACATTAGTTTCTACCCAACCCTATTTATTATAGTACTCTTTTTACTTACTATCACACTTCAACATCACAGCATGCATTTATTAATTCGGATAATTAATAAATACTAGAACTTTCAGGAACATTTATATATAAATTAATTAATTATGCCATTAATAAATTAATTAATTAATTAGGCAGAATGAAAATTTCATGTTACCGCAATTACTGCACTGACAACCAATCAAAACTTCAATTTTCCATGACGTTCTCAATATTTTAGTTTGCAAAATATTTACTAAAATAAACATGTTGAAAAATCTATAGAGAAAATAGGGATATTAAAATTGAAGAAAATAGTCACTAAAATTTATAAATAATTTTGAATCTACTCCAACCTTGATATAAAAATTTAATCTTGGAATTAAATGTAACAGTTTTCACCATTAAATATTAATAATAATAATAATAATAATTATTATTATTATTATTATTATTATTATTATTATTATTATTAAAACAGACATATCAACTAAATCAGAAATCAATGTCAGAGTAATGAAGCTCAACATCTATGTGTTTAGCTATTTAAAGCAAACCATAAAAAATAAATAGCCACGTGTATTATGTATATTAAGTATGTTTTATCTCTCATTAAGAATTAAAATCAGATTTTTTTTTCTAAACTTATGGATTAAAATAAATAAAAAAGTATGAAGATTAATTAAAGGTCACAATTTTAAAGAAAGAAAAAAATTGCCTAAAATTTGTCGCTAACTGAATATGTGAAAGGGAATGACTAGCTACCTAGTATTGGTTGTTTACGATTAAATATAATTACTAAATAATATATTTAAAAAATTGGTAAGAAAAAATAATAACCCTCCATTGAGTAGTTAGATTGCATTAAAACAAATTTTAATTTTAATTTTTTTTATAAACATGCTTATCAATAACTCACTTAGACATAATATTTAATACTAATATAAATATTTTATTATTAGAATGAAGTTGTCAAATGTTTTTTTTTTTCCTAAAAACTGAGTTCTCAAAAGCTAATTTTCTTGACATAAATAGTAGCTATCTCGACTTGTTTCGTTACCAGGTAATGTTTGAAAATATTCGTAGATATTTTGTGAATACTTTTAATTTCACGTGAACTTGTTTAAAAAATAGTTTTAAAATAAAAATTCAAATAAAATATATCTGAAAATATATTTTAAATAAAATTAGATTATAAAATATTATTATTATCTTTTTACACCATAAAAATAAATTTAAATAAGGTTAATATATTTTAAAAAATAGCTTTATAAATCTAAATAAAAAATATACACATATAAATTAAATTATATGTAATTTTAAAATTTTTAATACTTTTTCATTAAAATTTGATTTTTATCACTTTTTCTAAAAAAAAAATAACGAACCACAAATTGTAAATATCTATAAATTGAATATCATAATAATTGTTTTTTTTTTTTCTTTGAGATGTGGCGTTGACGTACCACAAATTTTAAAATAAAAACTAAATGTGTACCAAATTAATATAAACTAAATATAATTTTCTTAAAAATATTATATCACAGCCACTTTGAAGGAAGCATCTTTATAGATAAGGTTCTTTTTATAATAAAACAAATTAAAAGACTAGAGATATTTTTAATAATATTATTCCAACTTATAAAGCTAGAAGAAATATAAAATAAAGAAAGTGACCCTTAATTAAGTTTTGTTTTCCAAAAACTGATTTTGAAAAGTCTAAAGTTCTCTAGAAAAGGATTGACAGGTCAATTATGGGGTCAATATTAATTGATTAAAGAAAAAAAAGTCACAATCTACTAAAACTATATCAACACACTTCAAGTCTCTCTTGTGAATTTATTCAATCCAACACTTTTTTTTTCTTCTTTTTAACCCATGAAATCTAAGTAAGTCCAAGTTGTTTTACTTTTGCAAGTGTGGAAAGTGAAAATTTCTTACCAGAAAAAGAAAGATTTATAATTTAATAGGATTTGTTTACCAAAACTTAGAAAATTTAATTTAAGACATTCTTCAGTGTAATTCTTTTACATCATGAAAGCGTAAAACAGTGAATTACTAAAAAGCATAAAACGACAATACCATTTATATTTATAGAGATAATCGAATTGTGTAAAAGAAAATATATAAATTTTTGAATATTCAATTATTATGAATATTAAGTAGGGTCACAAAAATAGATCATTCAATTCATTTTGACTCAACTTCACATTGATTTGTTAAAATTGGATTGGTTTAGGATATTCTAAGTCATTTTAAGAGTTAGAATTATCGATTTAGTTTGTTAATGGATGGATTAACGAATTGGCAGCCACTTTTTTTAATTTTTAATTTTTTAAATTTATTTAAAAATATATTTAATCATGTAAATACTTTTAACTATATTTAATCGTGTAAATATTTAATATTTTTAATTAAATTAATAAAAATAATTGTTATATTTATATATTAAACTTTTTTATTATAATTTTTAATTAAAATTTAGTTTATAAATAATAATAATTTAAATTACAATGTTATCATATATTTTCATCAATAATACAATATATATTTTGTTAACATTTTTTTATTACTTTTAATTTTAATTTTTAATTTAGAAAAATACGAGACATCATATTAGTTGAAGCGGAGAAAAACAGATTAGAAAGTTTAAAACTTGATTAAAAATTTAATATATTTTTAGTCCTATAATTTTTATAAAATAATTCACATTAGATTTGTAATTTTTGTTTGGCTTAACTTAATTTTTTAATTTTATAAAGTTTTTTTTGTTATATTAATATTAAATTTTTATTAAAATTAATATATCAAATCATTTTACCTAAAAATTTAAATATTTAAACTAAATTTTATTTTGTAAATGAAATAATTTGGTATATAAATTATAAAAAAATGTAATGTCAATTAAAAAAATAGACTTAATTAAAATTAAAGTAAATTAAATCAAATAAAAATAAAATATCTAATCGAATTTTTCGTACAAATTAGAGAACCAAAATAAAATTTTAAACTTAAAACTTTAACTCGACGGGTAAAATATAACTAATTTTATCACTCTTAATATTATAATATTATAGTGTATTGAATTTGATAAATTAAAGATATTGTGATTTCAAAATGCGAACTAATTACTCACAGCAAAGTTTTCAAAATCATATTATTGAAAATATTTATTAATATGAAAAACAATTTATTTCAAAATTTAAAGATTTAAATCATTAAATTTTACTTAGAAAATTCGGAACCTTCCGAATACATCACTATTAAACCTAAATTGATGACCATAATAGTCTACAGATTTGTAGGTATAGCATTTTTTTTCATATTGCCTCATTGATGAATTTCAATCACATAAAAGAGATTGTGATATACTATTTTAGTGACTCAAACCTAATACAGATAAGAACTCATTAATCTTACAATAAAAGTAAAAAATAATAATTCAAATTTAAGATTATTTAAATTTTTATTCAGAAAAAAAAAATGTTAATTAGTTTTGAACTTGACATTAAATGAGCTATGCAATTTTAGGTTCAAAAGCTGCGCGTTCCAGCCCATACCAGGCAGCAAATTAAGAAAAAATAAATAAAAAAGTGAATTAATTATAAACATTGCATTAAATGAGCAATGTCATTTTCGGGTTTTAAAGTTGTGCATAAAAGACAACACTGGAAAATTTAAAAGTGATTATAAAATTAAGAAAGTTGTGTTTGATAAAGAGTAACATCGAAAGGAACAAAGATCTTGGTACATCTTAGGATTTGTGTAATTAGAGAGTGTTTTGTTTCAGCTGTTCAAGTTTATTCTTACTCTTTCTCGGATATATTTATTCTTATTCGCTCCTAAATACTATACTCTTTTTAGTAAGTTCATTAGGTTTGTCTCGTGTTGAATAAATTGAATTATGGTTTATTAAATATGTTGAAATTTTCAAATAAGCTAATCTATAACATATGAGTAAATATAAATATTGTTTTATAAATTGTTTTAGTAAGTAAATAAATAATTAGCACAGCTGAAAGAGAGGAAATAGTAGTAAAAGAACCCAAACATATTTTCAAAAGAGCATTGCAACCATATTTTGTACCTGGTGGACCCCATTGATTCTTAAAATCACAACATTGTTGTTGCGTGTTTTATTACAAGCTGAGTTTGCTACACTGTTGTACATGGTGGTTGTGGGTGGAGTATAGCTGCAAGGTGGTTCACCTAAGTCCAAAGGATTTTTCGTCTACAGATTCAAAATTCTTCCAAAAATTTGCAATTTATGAGAATACTTTGAGCGTAAAAGTGAGTTAAGCTAAAATTGAATTTTAATTCAGTTTTTCGTGAGAGTAAGCAATTTATGAATCGGTTTGACCCATATAGTCAGATAGTTTGGTTCACTTTTTTCCTTTCGATATTTATTTTATATATTTATCGTTCTAACAGTACAATAGGAATTTATCAATTTTCATCAAATATTAGATAATAGTTAAAAATTAAAGTATCAATTTACATAATTTAACAAATAAATTATTTAAAAAAATTATTTAAATATTATTAAATAACATTATAATTTTTAAAAAAACTCAAATCGTCAACATACATGACTAGAATTTTAATTATAATAAAACTTACCATAGAGAAATAATAAATAATTATTGTTTGTGGATTATGGGTGACTCAAATTTGTTTAACTTGTAAATTATTGTTGTTCCTTAACTAATTTATATATTATAAACTCTTCTTATCTCTAGTTCATATGAAATCTCCAACACATTATTCACGTCAAGACAAAAACATATCGAACATGAAACTAGATATTAATAGCTTGTTCAATAGTAGTTCAACAAACAACAAATCTTTTGATAGCATGTGACAATATATTAAAAATAAACTTTAAGTCTATTTCAATCTCACAAAATTATTTTATAAAATAAAATTTATACTCATTTATATACTTTAAACTCATCTTATATGTAATCATATGTAATGGATGTAATATCTTAAAAGAACACGAATTAAAATATATTCCAGATAGTTTTTGGTTGCCCAATATACACTGTTCTGAATTAAATATTTCGTAACGTAGTTTCAAATTACTTATGAGATATTGCAAGCTGAACAAGTTGGTCAGTTTTTACATTATGGGTGCGAAAAAAGATTGTAGGAGTACAAGAAGAAAAACCATCTATTTTGTCCCATGTTTGTTACCAACACTTGGGCTTTCTTAAGTTACAGGTGCCTTTCACAGTCACCATCTTTTGATAGAACATATAATTTCCGTTCAGTTAGCAACCTCAGCTGCACACTTACTTTTAAATTTAAATCAATTTTGAAAGAAATAGACACTTTATTGAATAATAATATTTTAACTTATCTTTTTTATCCACTTTTAAATCACTATTTCAATCATCATTAAATCATTTATTTTAATTTTTTTTAGTGTTGTGATATAATGATCTAATAATAAACAAAATGGTGAATTAAAAATGGATAAAAAAATGGATTAAAACGTTATTATTCCACTTTATTAACTAGGAATATCCGTAATTTTTGTTTGTTTGCATCGGTATACTTTTCTATTTTTATACATATTTAATGTTTTCAAAATAAGTTTTTAGACTTATTTAATGTTTTCAAAAACCAGTAGAAAAAGAGAAAAACAACCCAAAGGCACATCCTGAAAACCTAGAGTAGAAAAGTGGAAAAGGGATATTTAAAGGAGGAGTTAAAGGAAGAATCTATTCAATCCCCTGAAAACAAACTCTTTTTCCAACCATCTTGGGTTAAAAACTAAGAATCTGGTGTTTATGGAGGAAAAGTATTGCATCAATCTCAGGAATATTACAAATTATTTTTTGCTAATCAAGTTACCCTCACTGAATTACATACATAATAAACGCCTCAACCACTTTTTTTTTCTTCTACATTTGGAATGCATGCTTAGACTTCATATCATGTTCTCTTCATTTTTTATTCGCCTTCAGCTCTTCTTCTTTCTGCTATTTTCCCTTGGTATGTATACTAGTTATCAATTATTAGTAAGTCTCACATTGACTATAAATAAAAAAGTAGGACATTATATAAAAATAAAGACCCACATATATCCATTGTCTTAAAAATTTTGGATTGAGAGTGATGTTAATATTTTATGTGGTTAAGCTCAGGTTTCATTGGTGTTTGTTCTCTCCGGTAAAACTTTCTCTATAAATTATAATCACTCCTATGATGACTTTGAGTTATAATCTATCTAACCAAACACATATTCATGCACTAAGCAAAGTTTCACAATCTGATACGATGCAGTTTTGGGAGATAAAGCATTTACAGGAACATATGGTGTAAACTATGGTAGAATAGCAGACAACCTACCTCCCCCAGAAAGTGTGGTCACCTTACTCAAAGCAGCAAAAATCAAGAACATAAGAATATACGATGCTGATCATCATGTTCTTCGCGCATTCAAAGGTTCCGGCATTGAAATCGTGGTTGGACTCGGCAACGAATTTCTCACGGAAATGAGTGTGGGAGAGGACAGAGCCATGAGTTGGGTCAAAGAAAACGTTCAGCAATTTCTTCCAGGAACCAAAATCCGTGGAATCGCAGTGGGAAACGAGATCTTAGGAGGCACAGATATTCAACTCTGGGAAGTTCTTCTACCTGCAGCAAAGAATGTTTACAATGCCCTAAGTAAGCTTGGTCTGGAAAAAAATGTTCAAGTTTCAAGCCCACATTCTGAGGCTGTTTTCGCTAACTCTTTTCCTCCATCGTCATGCACTTTCAAGGAAGATGTTGTTCCGTATATGAAGCCTCTGTTGCAGTTTTTCTCGCAGATCGGAACTCCATTTTTCATAAATGCTTATCCCTTTCTTGCCTATAAGAACGATCCGGAACACATTGATCTTAACTATGCTCTCATGGAGAAAAGTGATGGGATTTATGATGCAAAGACTAAACTGCATTATGGGAACATGTTTGAGGCTCAGGTTGTTGGGTTTTATATTTCTTCCTATGTTTTGGTTAGGTTATAGTCATGGTTATTGAAAGACTGTGGTTCTATATAGTTATATGACATTAGTATTAACTCTGATACTAATTATAGTTATGATCATCGAGATATTGTGGTTCTAAATGATTATATGACATTAGTCTAACACATATAATGCTTTTAACACCACTTTTACACCAAATCTTTTAAGATAATGGTGTTATGGGTCTTTATTTTTATATATGGTTTAATTTTGTCTATTCTATCCAATGTGAGACTTTGACTCATACTTAGACTATTTCCAACACAGGTTGATGCGGCTTATGCAGCGTTGGAGAAGGTTGGGTTTGGGAAGATGGAAGTGATTGTTTCTGAGACTGGTTGGGCTTCGAAGGGGGATGAGAATGAAGCTGGAGCAACGGTGAAGAATGCGAGAACCTACAATCTTAATCTGCGTAAGAGGTTGCTGAAGAAGAAAGGAACCCCTTATAGGCCCAAAAAGGTGGTGAGGGCTTATATCTTTGCTTTGTTTAATGAAAATTCGAAACCTGGTCCAACGTCAGAGAGAAACTTTGGATTGTTTAAGGCTGATGGAAGCATTGCTTATGATATTGGCTTCACTGGACTTGTACCATCTTCGTCAGCTTCATCATTACTTTCCTTCAAGGTATGAACACCAATTTAGAATTTTTTTATTGTGTTTTTCTGTATAGATATTTTAAAGTTTAGGATTTAAGATTTAGAAAATGGTCAAAATATTTTATTATGTCTTCAAAATATATTCATCAAAACTTACACCATATCAATATTTTAAAAATATTAATATAAGTGTATATTAAAAACATAACAGAAAACGACACCTAAAATTGATTAAAGAATTTAAATTGGTATCAACACCTTCAGATTTTATATATATATATATATATATATATATATATATATATATATATATATATTATTTGATATCACTTTTATTCAAAAAATTTAAATAATAATATTATGAATCTTTATTTTTATGTAGTGTTTAACTTTATTTATTTTATCAAATGTAAAACTTTTCGACTAACATTTGAATCGTTTCCAACAAAAATTAACTTAATATGATTAATAGTTTTTCTATTTTAAAATTCTGAATTAAAAATAATTAGAATCTCCTGAGATAAAATATAAGAAACAAAATATATATATATATATATATATATATATATATATTAATTATGTTATTGTGGTTTCAAAGTTTCTAAAATAATGATTCTTTGCAGGGTATTGGAACCTGGTTTGTGCTGGCTTTCACAAGTTTGGTTGCTTTCTTTTTATAGCATTGTAATTAATTATGGGATTAAGCGACCTGCTAATTATGTGATTCTTGGATTCTTGAACAGTTTTCTGTATTTCAAGTTGTGAATTTTCATAGTGAAAATGTGACTTATCAATGTATAAATGATTGACTTGTTATTCATTAATACCATAAGCTTTATTAGGGATTTAATCTTCTGTGTTGTTGTTGACCTGCTGTTTTTTCAATATATTTTTTTTTAATATGTTATCCTAAATAATCAAGTTTGTTTGTTTCTAATTTCTCACAATAAAATTAAGCTGGTAAGGTAAAGAAAAAAAATCAGCAAAAGTTTATTTTTTAATCTTTTATTTATTTTGTATAAACATTTAATAACTCTCTTAATTTAGAAATGAAAAACTATTATTTCCTTATTGTTTTTCAAAACTTAACTCCAAAACACACTTTGCATGTGTCATCACCAAAGCATTTTGTGGATCACTTTGAAGCTTTTAGGAAATGTTTATATATATATATATATATATATATATATATATATATATATATATATATATATATATATGCATGTCACTGTCACTAAAAATGTTTTAACAAACTAATTAATTATCACATAATACCTGTATCTTCCCCCTCAACAAATAATTTATATATGGATTTGGTAAAGTGAAAAGGTTCAACTATAAATTAAACCAAATTTAAGAAGTGCTCAAACTTTAATTATTTTATTGAATGTTGTACCTTTACAATTATGGGTAACGATCAGATAGAATTAATAAAATATATTGCTGATAATGCTGGTAACTGTCAAAATCACATTTCATTTTTTATGAAAAAAAAAAAGTTGTTTAACATCATTTGATTATTTGAGAATTTGTATAAAAGTGAAATAATCTTATTAAAAATTAATTTTTATATTTTTGAAAGAAAGAGAAAATAAATAATTATAAAAATAATATTAAACGATAATAAAAGAATGATGGTGTTAAAATATCAGTATTCTTTGTCTAACTACTGTAAATAAAAAAATATAAATATAGTTATTTAGAATGGTAGACATTTAGAAAACAAAAAAGGAAAGGAAGAAAAATCTAGTCAGACTCTGGGTCTGAATAATTATGAAACTTGGATATCTTCACACATGGCCCAACCTAAAAGTATGAAAAAATATTATAAAGATAAAATCCTAATTATTAAATATGATATCAGATTTTTTATATTGACGCGGATCTCGTTAATTTATCCCAATAACAAAATGTTTAACAGTTGAACTACTTGAAAGGAAATATGGCTAGAAATCAAAATAAGTAATATATATATATATATATATATATATATATATATTTATATATATAAAAGGAATACAAATGAAAAAATACATAATCACTTGGACATATATAATATATTAATTTAGAGGAAAAATATTTATTTTTTGTTTGAAAATAAGGAAAATGATAAGATTAAATTTTTATTTAATATAAAATATTAAAAGAACATTTTAGTTAATACATTAAATAATTAAATACAATTTAGTTTATGGTAGATCCAAGTTTAATCATAGTTATTTACTAACCTGCCATTAATTTCTCTTTTCTTTTTACTCTTTTTCTTTAAATTTAAGCAATCGTGATTTTTTTTTCTTTCCTTATTTTTGTCTCACTTCCATCCACCCATTTAAGCAGATAATCTTTTGATAATATTTTTATAATTTAAATAAAATTATTTAAAATAACACTTAAATAAAATAATTTATAAACTCCTATATATAATGTTCTTACTATAACATCTTTATCACAATGATACTAACATCATCAATTTTCTTCCTTTTTCTTTTTGCTTTTATTCACGTTTTTCACCTTTTCCTTGTCTTTAATCTCTTTCATACATAGATGTCACTGAAAACATTCAGAAAAGGCAAATATTTTTTCATAGCTATAATCATTATTGTTCTTAATGCTTGATACTTAGCCTGAATTTGATAAATGCCATGGATTGGATTTGCTACTATTTTTATTTGTGATTGATAAAAAAAAAAACATGCCAAATATATGTAACAATCGTTTTTTTTATTTATTATTTAGTGAACAAACTCGTGTTTAGTTTAAGTTAATTTATTATATTTAGATTAATCAGGGAAAAACGTGACGGATAATAGACAGCATTTTAATATATATTGTGAAGTACACCAGTCTTTTGTTTTACAATTAAAAAGTACTTTTGGTGTATATTTATACGATTTGACCCTCGTGCGTATACGGTTTTAAAATCTTAAATTCCTGGTATAAGAAAAGAGAGAATTTAATATGAAAGTTGGAATATGAATTAATTAAGATAAGGAATCTACATAAGGAAATGATGCTATGACTTCTAATTTTTTACTTTCATATTTTATATTTTTAACGTGATTTAATGTGGATCATTGATTAATATATTATTATTTTTTTTTTGAATGAGTTAATGATTCACATTAAATCATGTCAGGAAGTAAAAAATGAGAGTAAAAAAAATGAATATTATACATATGCTTGTGATAATTAAAATATGAACATAAAGCATATATAATTCTAGATGGATTCCACGTTTATAATTGTTAATTATATATATGAAGATTTGCAAATAGGAATTTGATTCCTTCGTAGTTCAGCTTATACAGTCAAAAGATATTCTTCCATTTCAAAACTTTTTCTATTATTGGTGGAATAATATTTTTGTATATTTGGTTCATCTACCTATAATTGTTAATACCTGGCCAAAATCTTTGCCCCGTTTATTTTTTTCTTTCTTCAACAACCAATGATATTTAGTAATGTTTTTCATGGAATCTGAGTAAACACATGCCAGAATAAGGCATAAAAAAATCGATTTTTCAATAACATTAATTAGTTGTTTTAAATAATCAAAATATTAATTATTAACATTTTTTTTTCAAATAAATAAGCATCTGCTTACTTGTTTATTTATTATATTCCGTCCATTAATGATAGTGGCAGCAACATCCTCGTTTTTTAACTGTGAAAAAGATATTAGCAACGGTCTTTTATTTTCAATTATATAGTTTTTGTTTATAAAGGTTTAAATCCTTAAGTTTACCAAATTTTGTAATAATTCTGGAAAAAAAATATGAATATTAAATTTTCATATCATCAGATAATGATTTTATTTTAACAGGATACAAACTATTATATTTTGTTTATCCAAGTGTTCCAAAAGAATAAATCATTCTCACCGTAGAGGAAATAATTTTCTAGTTGAAAAATTCAAACTCCTTAACGTATAGGCCAATATCTAAAACTATAATCTATTTATTTCCTTTCATTTTTATTTTTTTGTTGTGTTCAAAGATAAAACTTTCATTTTTCTTATAATTCAAAGATTCAAAATAGCATTAATTGTCGATAAATTTTAGGTGGAGAGGAGGAGTCCGGTGAGGATATAGTTGACTGAACATAACTTTGACTGATATATAGTTCCAAAGTAAGTTGAAGTTTTAGATTTTTATTTTTGTGCGATATTAATGAGTTCAGATTTTTTATTATTATTTTTTACTATCTTTTCATAAGTATTAAAAATAAATTATACTGATATTTTAAATATTTTTTCAATATATTTTAAAATATTAAAATTAGTGATAATAAATGTATTATGAGAAAATAATAAAAAAAATAGCACACAAAAAATAGCAGAAAATTAACTCTCCAATAAAGTAAACATTAACAAAATTAAAAGTAAAGTACCCTTTCTAATCTTTAATATAAGGAAAAAAAAAAGAATTCAAATGTAAGAAAAAGTTCTGAGCAATTTAAAATATAAAGTGCAAACTTTGTATATATATAATGAACTATCTATTTGAAGCTACGTAAGAAGAATAATGGGTTGCAAATAGGAAAGCTGAAGTTATAGTTTTATGCATAATACAATATAAAATTTACATAATCGCGTTGTGAATTGTAAACTTTATTCTTTCAAGGGCATGACCCACAAAAGAAGGGGCAGAGGTTCCCTTCTTGAGGGACATTCCAAACCCCAAAGATTAGTGAGTTGAATTAAACAAAGCACCAGATTTCCGCAATGCCAGTGTGATCAAATCTGGAACTGCACTCTACAATTCCCTTTCAATCATCTGTGGTTGGGTGCACCGCAGGCTCCGCGGTCGCACCACTATCAGCGTAATCCTCACCGTTGATCTGATCCAGGACCAGCACAAAACCCATGGCAAAAGCCGCGTCAAACCCAGCCTTAACACACAGAGAGAACACTTCCTTCCCAAGCACAACACTGGTGGTGGGGTCCACCTTACGTCGAATCTCAGCCACAGATTCCTTGGTCACATTGAACACCGTGCAGCATCGCTGAGAGAAACACCCTTCGATCTGGTACTCCTCACCCGGGTTATCGTACATCTCCACCGTCAAACTCGCGCGCGACCTTCCGATGATCGACGCTCTCTTCACGCTGAAGATAGGTTTATCACCGTCCATCCTCTCCCCTTTGAAGCCCTCCCACCGTTGATGCAAACTCGGTCTCTGCTACGCCAAAACATTACACACAACTCAACTCACTGAGTCCACTCAAATCAATGAAAAACACACCTAACCATGATAATTCTAAACACGAATAAATCAACGTAATGCGCATATCAAATTCTGAATCACCTAAAGTCAAAATTTAAGATAAACTATTAATCCTTAATCGAGAAAATTAGTTTAGTTTTAAGTTTTAAGCAGAAAGAAGAAGAAGAAGAGAGAGTATAGATTTGTACCTTCCGACGAACAGTGAGGAGGCAGCGTCCGTTAGGATCCATGAGAACGAGTTCGTCTCTGTCGCGAGTGTCGGGTCCGTAAGAGTCAACTCGGAAGACGAGTTGACCCTTGCAGTCGTAGACGGTGAAGCCGTCGCCGGCGAAGAAGAGAGAGGTTTTGAGGACGGTGAGATGGATCTCTTCTTTGAAGACGTATCCAGGTCCCACCTCGTTCATGTTTTCCGCAGCAGCGTCAGAAGCCATACACAGAGGGTAGTAGTGTGTGTGGAATGTGATGTGCGATTGTTTCTTCGGTATTTGTATTAGAAATTACGTTGTTTTTAATGGGGCAAAGGAAAAGCACTATTCATATTCCCGCAATTGAATAATCCTCCACCATAACCAAATCAATTTATGCCACCCATCAATTATTAATTCACAGAGTGTGGGGCATAGAAATGGAAGCATGCATGGGTGGGTTATCGTTACCCCAAACGTGGGGATCAAAGATAAAAAAATATCTACGAACATGATGCGACAGGACTTTTAATTTTAGGGCACGCCAATTTTATTTTTTATTTATACGTATTTTTCATAATATATGATTTTAAAATGGCGTATTTATTAATATTCTTAAAAAAAATTAGGGTTTGGAAAATATTTTATTGGGTTTGGTAGTGTGGACATTGTAAGCGTTAATTGACTCTGAGTTTGGGCTAACCCGGTGCCAGTTGTTGGCGGTTGTAATGTTACATTTGAAGAAAAAATAAATTGGGAAATTTCAAATATATCCCAATCCCAACAAAAATTTTGTCAACTGCAAATTTCTTTCTCTCCACAAAAAAGACAAAATTTATGTGTGGCGACGTATTCTTGAGTTTTATTTTCGCTCATCGGTTAATTTTCAAATAAAATTTAATTATATAATCATTTAAAAATATTAACCAGAGATGTTTCATTTGATATAGGGTTATTTGTTAGAACAAAAATCGTAGTCTAAATCCTTGTTGAAGTTATAAAGAGACTAACTATATTTTCTTTTGCTTGTATTACAGGATAATTTTTTTTATATATATAATTAATGTCATCAATCAATAATCACCTTGTATATATAGACTACTTTAGAAAATTAAAATAATATCCAACTATTTTAATAGCATCATCAAAATCAAAATCCTTATCGTTATTGTTCTTTCTAGTCCCATCATTAACATTATCTCTTGTACGGAGAGGAAAAATAACCCATATGAAAATTTAAAAAAGTTCTAACTATTACCATTGTAACGTAAAACTATACCAACAAAAAGACTAAAACGAAAATACCAAAAAAAAAAGATTTTTTATCCACTTTAAGAAAAATAAAATGAAATAATTAACTAATTTTATGGGACCACTTAACCCCCATTTCTTTGGTGTAGAGGGTCTAAGCTAGAGTCCATCCTATGATGTATACTGCCAAAAAAGCCGATGTTGAGGGAATTGAGCTTCTTAATTGCTATCCATATCATAATTTTATTTTTTTAAAATATATAAAAAATAAAATAAAAATATATTTAAATTGTTATGAAATTATTCAACGGGGCGGAATAATATTATTATTTAAAATGGTTTAAAGTAGCATTAATGCAAAGCAAAAATTGAAATGTAAGGCGTTGAAAGTAGTGTATCATGGAATCACACACAATGTGTACACAGGCCACGCCCATCATTATCTTTTCCCAAAGTCAAAAGCCACCCTTTTGAAGGAGGTGCTGTGAATCTCTGCTGTTTTCACCCTCACAATTTGCTAAAAGTCACCCTCACCCAAACATTTCATTCACCCGTCTAACCAAGATCTGTTCAACCACAATAACAACCTCAATGGATCCATACTGTGCTTACACATGACAAAAATATTCATCTCCATATATATTTGTTAATAAAATTTACATGATTAATATTCGCGAATATTTATTATTTACGGGAAACGAATATTTTAGGAAAATAAATATTAATGAGATCTAAGCCTAACCACATAAGGTATTGACACCACTCTTAATCCAAAATCTTAAAACAATGAGTTTATGAGTCTTTATTCTTACATAGTGTTCTAGTTTCTCATTTTAAGTCAATATGAGACTTAAATTAACACTTAGATTCCTAACAATCTCCCTCTCAAGAGTGAGTCCACTTCAACCATATTAGTACACTCCCCAGCGGAAGCATTTCCAACCACAAGTACTTCTTTTCTGTCTTTTCTGTACCGCCGTTCTTCTTAATAAAACACGCTTACTTAAAACTCTTGTCAGAAAAACTTTCGGTATAAAAACCATATTACACTCGCCTGAACCAGTTTTAATCAAATTATAGGTAAAAAGTATTTGTGTCCGGTCATACCTGTTTCCATCTCTACGTATGCTACTCTACGATTTTACATAATAATTTTATTTAATTCTTGTTTCAGATGCATGGTTTTACTTTACCTACACTCAATTAAGTTGGTGTTGAAACTTGAAAGTGGAATTTGAGCCTTACATTATCCACTCACGCTCCCACTACACGTAATTTGACTCAAAGGAGGAGAAAAAAAACGCTGAAAGAATTAAATTATTTAACTGTTACTGATGTAATAAAAATAACACTTTCAGATTTGAATGATGAACGAGGATTCAGTAATCCCTTTAATGTAACAAATTAAAAATTAATCTATTATTACAAAAAAGCCGCAATATCCTGAACATAAATTACCAAAAATATGTGAAAAAAAATTGAATCTGTATATCTATCACTGATCCAAATTCTATTTTTTTTTTAAAATATCTGTTTCAGAAGTTAGTAACCTGTACTTTTACTAACTTCATTTGACGTGATGGCTTTTAATTGGTTAATTAATTTTAATATACTTTTTGTGTCATAACTTAACCCTATCTTTACGTGGCCGATTTCAATTGCCTAACCAAGTTTCATCCTATCTTTATAAACAGAAGATAAAAATGTCTTTTACGTATATTTTTATTACTCTTAAACTTACTTAAAATATGTAAAATAAATTAAAAAAAAGTATATCATTTTTTTTTCTTCTAGGATTGATTCTTGGATACCATTCTCACGAATTTATTTGGCACGATAAACGAATATAACTATTTTCATTCGATTTATACTCTTCAAGTCAAGCAAAATTGCATCTGAACAAAAGCACTGGTAAACTAGTAAAGCTTTCCAAAAGTAAGTTTATTTTTAGTAAAACACGCAAATTATTTAATTTAAAATGTTTAATAACTATTTTTGCTTTGTGAAACTATATTGAGATAAGTGAACATAGATTTGCCACATTAAAAGGTATTAATATTTGTTTATTTGAGGTATCTTTAAGTCAAAAAGTTGATTTTTCTTTGGTATTGGGTCGGTTACGGAAAGTGTGGTGTGGACAAAAAAAGGTGGTGTGTCGTGTAATCCAAACAAAGAGTTGTTGGTGATGGGCCTACTTGCTGGGCTCCATGAGACATGAACTTTTGTGTTTGATGGCAAGCTAAAAAATATAAAGAATTTTTGTTAATTATTTTTTAGCGTTTAAATTTTATTAGTGTAAATAAGAAAAGACAAAAAAGATATAGACAATACAGATAAACATGAATTGAGAAAATAAAAAAGAAAAATTGAATAATGGTATGAATGAAATCTGATTTCAATTTTAATTTTAAGGTTCGGTTGAAAATTAAAAAAAAAACTTTATATGTAGATAATTTTAAAATAAGTCAAATTTTGGAAACAAAATTACTCAGTTTTATTTTTGTTGTTTGATCCCACCAAACTATCACTTTTTTCCAGATTCATCAATGGATTTTCTAAGCAAGAATAGAAGTATCGACCACAATATTCAACACCACACACAATCTTAAAACTTGTTAATGTCATTTCACGTTATTTTTCTACGTCGACAAAATACATGACGATGATTTTGGTCTTCCGGTTGAAAATCACACTAAACTTAGGACAATGTGAAAAGAAAGACTAGTAATTCAAACAAAAATTATAGATGGAACCAAATAGAACCTTTTTCAAAAGATAAAAAAATAAAATTATTTTTTGTAAATCAAACACTACTTACAATATGATAATGTTTTTTCCTTTAAATTTAAGAGTTTTTAAAACGTATTATGTTCATTTTCTTCTCAAGAACGCTCACCAAGCTAAGAGAATTAATGTACATTCCCTAAGCTATTTTTCTTCTCTCACATCACAAAATTCCTTACTAAAAGAAAATAATTGAAGGGTTTGCAAGGGAGAAGAAGCTCTGTGGAAGACTTTTACGAAATAAATGTTACTTTTTACGCAATTGGATCGATTATATATTAATTTAATGAAAGAAATTTGTTAATTAACAAAATTCAAGAGTGATATCGTTGATACGTTACGTAGGATCCTAGTGTTCATACGCCACAACGTAATTAACAATCGGCAAATTCATGTATAAAAAGTTAACATAAAAGTAAGTAGGAATCGAATTTGACTAATGAATTTTCATTGAAAAGTTAAAGGACGTAAAGCAAAGCATGGTGCAAGAGCTTGCATGATACCACCATTTACGTACAAGAGAATTCAAATACCCAAGGTCATGATGAACCCTATATAGCATGTTCCTATTCCCCACATAACCTAGGTGTATATATTTATATATTTATATATATAGAAATGCGTGCCTTTAACCTTGCAAAGCAAAGCAAAATGATTCAGATATGTTCCACCAATTCAGTTGCATTATTGGTTCTGCACTGGGTATCTCACTCCAGCGACCAAAGCACGTTGCTGCTCTATCTGCATGAAACCATACAAATCTTAATCATCGTAAAATGACTATGTAGCATTAAAACCTTCGAATAACTTACTTGGAACAATTCATGCAACTTGTTCTTGAGATAACAATATTCATGCTCCAGCATCTCCAACGCTCGCAAGCATCTGCAATATAGCACGTGGAGAGATTCAGTTAGGTTAGGTTGCAATAAACTATGCATAAATCATCAATGTTGAATACTTGATTATATATTTATCGGGTAGAGAAAAAGAATTTTGAGAGGTGTGTATAATGTACCCTGCACGGTTGCTCTGGTCTGTAGCAGCACGAAATGCAACGCAAATGTTTGTGACTCTCTTCGCACCAATGCTTGAGCTGCTACCCATGAACTGATTCAAATGGATTCCAATTTTCTTGTAGTCTGATAACTCCTTCTCCATTCTGCATCATGCAGAAATCAATTTAGCAACGAGAATTCATAATCATAACTAAGAAGAAGAAGAAGAAGATTGATAACATACAGCAATCCTCTGAGATTGTTGAGTAGTTTCTCGGACTCGTGAAAATAAATGTTGACCACCTCAGAGACGAAGTTTGGAGAAGCCTCATCTTGCAGCTGTTGAAGCTGCAAAAATTGTTCATCCAACACTCCCTGCATGGAATGGAATCAGACCAAACATATGTAGCAGAATTAATGTTGTTGTTAATGTTGTTTTTGTGTGTGTTTGAAACATATACCTGGTGGAAAAGAAAAGCAAGAAGACGGTTCATGTCGGCCCACAAGAGGTCCGCACCGAAACCAAGCATCCACAGAGGGAGACCCGTTTTGGCGATTTGATTAAACCACCGTGTGCGGTGAAGGATTAAGCGGCAGCCACCACTGTAACAGTAACTTATTGACACCGAGACCAAGAAGGAGAGGGAACAAGCGACACAAATACTCACACACACACTCCAGCTACTATTGCTGTCACGGGAATGCCAATATTCCTATTTAAAGCATTCCACGAGGGCACAACACAACACAACGTTGTTTTTCCACCACAAAAAATTTGTAACTCTTACTTCTGAATCATTAAAATAAGGAAAATATAGTTGTTTCTCATTAGTATATTATGATTAGAATATTGGTTGAGTTGTAATTCCTTAAATAATATCGTTAACCATTTGAATTATTTGAAGGGGGTTTAGAAGAGTTAGGGTTGTTATTTGATAACTCCTATGAAAGTGGTAATGATGGCATTGATTAGTTAAGGTGAGTGAGAGTGAGAGTGAGTTTTGGGGAGTGGGTGTTAATTAAAATATAGAAAGGAAGGAAGGCATGGAGTTGAGTTGGGGTAATCGAGGTGAATGTGGGGTATCTACCCTACCAATTAAAGGCCATTGCCCCAGGCACGGTGGTGTTGTTGGCAGTGTTTCAAAGTGCAATTCTTCTTCTTCTGTTCCCTTCCCACCTCACTTCACATCTTCCCACCAAAATGCTCCATTCACCTGACACCTGCCTGCACCTCCACCTCCTATAACTTCATTCTTATTTCTCTCACTGTAAAAATGTGTTCATACCATTTTTAATTTGAATTTCTTAAACAAATTATTTCAAAAACTAAAGTTACACCCTAAGTTCCCGTAAAAATTCAATCATGAGTGTAAGTTTTACATCGAGTAATTATATAAGAATGAATATTCATAAACTTATTCTCTTAAGATTTTGGATTAAGAATAGTGTCACGTATTGTTAGAAATTCAAGTGTGATTCTAAATCTCACATCGACTAGAAATGAAAAAGTCGAACATTATATAAGGATAAAGACCCATAAATCCATTGCCTTAAGGTTTTGGGTTGAAAGTGATGTCAATGCCTTATGTGATTGGGCTCAGATCTCATTGGTTAAAATCGACTCACACGTTCAAACGAGTACAATATAGTTCTTGACAAGTATTCCAGGTAAGCAAAACCGACTCAGACGAGTACAATATGATCTTTGTATCGAAAGTTTTTGTGACAAGTATTTCGGATAAGATTGTCCTGTTAAGAAAATCCTAAACCTAACACGTATAAATACTCGAAAGACCCGATCTGTAGTGGTGTGGTGAAAAGTTTGGTAAGTAAGCACGCGGTTGAATAAGAGAGAATGGGAATTTTGTCATTTTATGGAACTTATAAGTATAGTATATATGAAGTGGAGGGAAACTGAAACTGGTTTAAAATGCAGTGAATAGCAGACACAGCATGAATGAATGGATAGACTTTTGTTGTGATGATGGCCTAAACACCAAACTACACTCCATCTTCTGACACCCACTTCACACGCCGGGGAATCAAGCACAAAATTATACCTTCTTTCTGCTCTTATTATTATTTTATCATCCAATCACTATTAGGACCACACTTATTATTAGCTCTTCATTCTGCATTCAATAATTATTTTTACTTACAATTATTACAAATACACTAAATTCGTTGCATTGTAAAACAGTAGCTTCCACAATATATTAATGCATTAATGAGAGAATTTGCAGTTTTTGTAAACACGAGTGAAGTGTTGCATACTTTTCATGTACACTTTCATGGAAGTGTTAAATATGCACTTTAATAACCGTACAGTATATGAATGCAAATTACTACTACCAATCTTCGGCATGGGTTAACACCTACTTTAACCTTGTTTAATAGTGCTATTACTGAGAATCATGCATCTTCATTTCAATTATTTATACATTCCTCGAAATCCTTGCTTGAAAGGCATACTTTGTTCATAATCAACTGACGTAAGCAAACTCTACTTAATTCCCCAATAAAGTCGTTATCTGATGTTGTTTGCAGTGGATTAACATGCATCCAATAATTAATGTTGGTTTTCAGAACTCTTTTTCCAATTATTAAGCTCATACATCGTTTCTCATAATTTCTTTTCCCATCGAAACAAACTATCTTTACTTTCATAATTATATGGTCAAGAAAACCATGGTGAAAACAGTAACCTTTTTAATCGATTCTACTAACTTCTATTAACTCGTCATAATTAGAAGACTGGTTAATTATATAGGGCACATGGCTATGATATACTTCGTTGTTGATTTGAGTATATTCCAAAAATATCTGAGTTCTATATTATTTGATTTTGTATACACCTTCAAAGATTTATTTATTGATTATTATTTTCAAACAAGCCAGTTAAGGCATGGTTTTGATTCATCTCCACAATTGAGCGACGTAAAACTATTGAGTATTAATTAAATAAGATTTTACGATGTGTTTGGATTATAGTTAGAAAAATTATGTTTGGTCGAATAAAAATAAAAATCTTATTCTACGAAAAAAATGTAATTTTGTTTTGAAAATAATTCACGTTTGAGGTCAATGAAACAAAACAAAAATATGTAAAATATCATGTGTGACTTTCAATACAAAATAAACTTGTATTTAAACTATCAAACTGAAAACCAAACATATATTTAGTCTCTTCCGGACAACATCAATGTTTGGATCTGGTATCGAGATTTATAATAGAGAGAGGTACAATTAAAAAGAGTAACTGAAAATAAATAGAGTAAATAGAAGATATTGTTTGATATTGTAATTAACAATATCTTAATAATATCAAACAATATCTAACACTTCCCCTCAAGTTGGAGCATACAAATCGTATGTGTCAAACTTCTTACAAATATAATCAATTTTATATCCCGTAAAGACTTAGTAAAAATATCTGCTAACTGATCACTTGAGTTAACAAACTCAGTCTTGATGTCTCCAGACATGATCTTTTTCCAAATGAAATGACAATTAATCTCAATGTATTTACTTGATAGTATATGTTGATGACATCGTATCATTATAATCAATTATCACATCCGATATATTGTCGGTCTGAAAGTTGAACCCCTCAATACATCTTTGTTGTTAAAGAAAGATAAACAAAATTTAAATTATCTCTAACTTCAACTTTAACTAAAATGTAAAATTATTAGATATAACAAAACAAAAATATATTGATCTCTAAATATATAATCAGAAGCATGCTTTGTTTTGACGTAAGCAGACTGATATACATAATGGAAAAAAAAAATATTAAAAACTGTTCAGAGGAAGTACTACTTTTGAGGTGTGCTGCAGTGTGATATTAAAATGATAAACAATGGTTAACCTTAGTTCATAGACTTCATAATCGTGTTAACTTTTTGCTCTCCCGTGCTTATTTACAGTGACCATTATTGCAACAACCAATATGTGTCTTTTGCCTTTCTTCGTATGATTTTTGTTTCATTTCCTTTTTGGTTTCGAAATGCTAAACGAGTTCTTGTTCTCTAGGAGCTGGAGTTAAAAAATACTGCATTTTTTCACTCTCTTCAAAAGGTGGTTTCAAAGCTCGAGGTGGTTGTTGTTGTCTTCAAAGTTTTTAACTTCATGCTGTTCTTTTGTTTACCTTTTCCTTTCTTTCACTTTCCGTTTGGTTCTTCCAAGAATATTCTGTGGCTAATTTAGACCCTCTTGCGCGTGTTCATTCATCTGCTTCATCGTAATGTTTCCTTAATTCTATGATGTTTATGTCTCAATAGATCTCAAGCTTTTTATGATTTTATCTCTGCTAAAATTCAAAAGTTAACCATACATTATATATTGAACTTTGTTTGCTTAAGATTGCGAAAAGATTGTCAGAATTAAATACCACATATGATCTCACACGGGTTAGTTACGTTTTTAAGGTGTTTTATGAGTTTTCTTTTTATTACGATAGTATAATCTTAAAATTTTCGATTTAAATGAATGAATATGTATTAGTCAAATTATAATCATACTGTATAACATAAGAATTTTTTGTATATTAAGATCAACTATTCAAAATTTATAAAAAATAAATTTTGAAATACAAAGAGTTTGAGAAACGACTACTTCTGATCGAAACATTAAATTCAATCAAATTTAAAAATAAAATAAATAAAGAGATTAATGAAAAAAAAAATTAAGAAGAACATGAATTCTATACTTTTTAATTCTAAATTAAAATAAATGAAGTTCTGATATTTAGAACAATTTTTACTGCTCAAATTATTCGCAACAACGTTATAGACAATTATATATAAATATACTAGTTTACAAAACGGAAAATTTTTAAGTTATACTTAATATTTTCATAAGGGTTGTTTTTTATGGAATTCCTGAATTTGTTTTTCTTTTTGTTAAATTTCAGTCACTAATTTTATTTATTTATAATTAAATTTCCGTCACTATTTTCCTTGTGGGATATAATAACAGATTCTACTTGGGAAAAACAAATGTAATTCTATGCACTAACTAAAAATATTAACTCAAATCCTCTTCAGAATATCATGATATTGTTGTTGATATCTAATTGCGTATCCATTTCTTCAAATATTCTTACTTCGTCTAACTTAGTTTAGAACCCTATGATATTTACTTTGATGGAACCATTTTAACACTGGATTGTCCCACAGTTTTACGAAATTCTTACATCAAAACTTGTTCCATTTTGCAAGGTAAGGATCAGAGTTAGTTATTCAAAAAAGGATTTAAATCCAAATGAGCATTCTCCCTTTCTGTATCCTAATTTTATACAGAATTTCTCATCTCAGTAACAATATGAAATACTGTTTCATCTCAGTAATAATATGGAATACTGTTTCATCTCAGTAATAATATGAAATACTGTTTCATCTCAGTAACATTGTTCAGTTCTCTTGATCACTTCCTTAACTTGGCACAGTTTTTTGTGCAAAGTCACTCATCCTTTGACTCTGATAGCAGAGAATGCCTTATAACTCTAATTACATCTGTAAGAGACACAACCCCCACAAGCAAACCCTCTTGATCCACCACCCAAACTCGATGAACATGATTACTCACAGCCTTCTCAATCACCTCACACAAAGCTGATTCACCATAGCATGTCACAAGCTCCTTTCTGCAGGACCCTCTATTCTGCATCTCTGACTCACTACTGTACAATGGACTTGATTCAACTTCTTCAGTGAATGCCAGTGCACTTATTCCCAACCATGATTTTAGCGAGGTTATGTGGCATCCCCTCAAATCAGTCGCAGAAAATGTACCAATCAGCTTCCTGCATCTTCCCTGCAAAACTTCAATTTCATTTCTCATTTCTAAGACAGCAATATCAACAACAATAATAATATGAAAAGGGTTTAATCAGAACTTGCATTTATAAGCTGCTTGTGATCATCTTCACCAACATCACTAGCTCTAACAATAGGAACAGCGTTTAACATAGCTGCCTTCAAGCACTTTATGGCATGAACAAGTTTTGTTCTGTCAGTGATGGCATAAATCTGCACTGTGTCAGCCCCCAAATCCTGCACAGAACGTGATAAAATGCTGTGTAGTTCAGCAGCACGACCATGCAAGAACCTAAGCATGTCCATCTGAGTCACCATTTGGTAGCTAGAAGCAGACTCTGCAAGTTCCACCCCAGATGCTGCCACGTTCTCTTCTTGCCCATCAATCGGTACCATAGCACGATGCACCCCTTTGCTGAACACTTCCATGCAATCTAACATACTAACACATCATGCAAGAATAACCAAAGATTCAAACTCAAAAACAAAATCAGAAGAGGTTTTTGTTTTTGTGTTAAGGAAAGGGTTTTTTTTTCCATCTAGGCAGATCAGTCTTCAATATTACTGAAGTAGGCATGTTTTTAAAAAATTACGAAAATGGGCAAAACGTTATGGGGATGCACGTTTTTTGGGTGAAAAAATCGTACAACCCCCAAACGTTTTCATGGTCAAGCGGGTCAAAAGGCGAAATCGTGTGGGGGGACACGTTTTTGGCTCAGTAATCGATTACAGCATGGTGTAATCGATTACTGCATGATGTAATCGTGCAGGGGGATACGTTTTTCATTGTGTAATCGATTACCACATGCTGTAATCGATTATAGCATGCGTTGCAGTTTTCTGGGTGTAATGTAATCGATTAAGAATGAAGTGTAATCAATTACATGATTAGTGAAGTATGTTCGAGGGCAATGTAATCGATTACA
>Ga0214545_1004342_pt1 | contig 26601 bp, 23 predicted proteins | sample CNSS4metaG_FD_160064 | JGI IMG/M metagenome (GOLD analysis project Ga0214545, IMG submission 160064) | Root nodule microbial communities from cowpea collected in UCLA plant growth center, Los Angeles, California, USA - CNSS4 | ecosystem: Host-associated > Plants > Roots > Nodule | place: USA... | reverse complement strand
AATGAGGCCATTGGATCTATAAATACATGAACCTGCTGGTTATTTTAGGAAATATAGAGACCTAATTCTAAGGAAACAAATGCAGGTAATTATGGGATTGAATCTGAATACATAATCCTAGTATTGATAGCAAGATACTATTGTAATGAAGAATAAATTTATAGCAAGGATAAAATAAAAAAACTTCCTAAAATGCATAATATGTATCATGGTTTTGACATACAACAATCCGAAATCCCTTTCAAATTACAAGATCCTATCAACCCTTTTTCTTATTTGTAGGCAACTTCCCCAAATGACTACCTCTAATAATCAGTCTCGTCACAGATAGTGTTTATATAGATTTTTCTTTTAGTGTATGTTAAGGTTTAGGGTTTCCCGTGTCATATTTTAGTACTTCAACTTGGCTTTGAATCACCCTGGTTATGGAGCTCGAAATTTGATTTAATATTTTCTTTTGATGACTTACAATTTAGAAAAAAATGAATTTGGAATTTTTCGAACCCTGTATGTCTTTTGCAGGTGGAAATTATTGATGTACCTGCCGATACAAAGGACAAAGATGAGATTCTTGAGAGTGAGTTCTTTGACACTAGTCAGGCATTTCTGAGTCTCTGCCAGGGAAATCATTATCAGTATGATACTCTAAGACGGGCCTAGCATTCCTCTATGATGGTTCTCTATCATCTTCATAATCCAACTGCTCCTGCATTTGTTACTACATGTAACATTTGTCGTCTTGACATAGAAACAGGCCAAGGTTGGCGTTGTGAAGTGTGCCCTGAATATGATGTGTGCAATGCTTGCTATGAAAAGGATGGTGGCACGGATCATCCTCATAAATTGACAAATCATCCATCAATGGCAGATCGTGATGCTCAGAACAAGGAAGCTAGGCAACTACGAGTATTACAGGTTTGAATGAGATTATGTTTGACCCTATCCTTGTCATTTTAATGATCATGTTTATAAGTTGGTTATATTGCATTTCAAATAAGGAAATCATGCATCTAGTGAAATTTGAGTGTGAAGAGGAATGTGAGAATTATGAATTTTTCTTGAATTTTATGCATATGTAGAACATACATGTTGTTGGAGCGTTTATTGGGTTACTATCAATGATATCAGTATGTTAAACTTTTTCTGATTATTATCAATGAATTGGCAATTTATTTTTCGGGAGGAGAGGGGAGGTTTACAAAATACGTTGTTATTTACACGGGATAATACTTTAATTGCATACTATTGAATTCTTTATGGTTGTGCACCAATTCACCATTCTCAGTGACGATGTTGCTCTTCTCTTCATAAGGTCTGATGTGAATGGATTTCATAAGGTCAGATTTAAAAGAACACTTGAGGAGGTTGCTGTAATGGAGATGATGAGGCAGAGAGCTGCAGAAGTTGCAAACAATTCTGGATGACCATTTTTTATACATGTGGTTTTTCCCACTTTGATAATATTCTATAATTTGTAATAATTAATATTGTAAAATTATGTACCTCATAAAAGGAAACGCTTTTAATATATATTTTGGTAAAAAAAAATGAAATATACTGTAAATGCAAGATTAGACCAATGTGATGAACTAAAAAAAGAAAAAAAAAATCATCTCTTGTACTGTGGTGAATGTGGTGAATAATGTTTATTTCTATTGACATCTCTAGTTTTACGAGACAACCAACTACTACTTAATTAAAAATTAGGTTTAATCAAGTTAGAATTACATGTTTAATGGAGTTATTGATATTTTAGTGTATGGTTTTCTTTTCAGACCTGAACCTGATATGAATGTTTACGATGGTTCTTCTTGTTTAAACTAAAAAGAAAAAGGAATTACAACTCTTACAAATTAAAAAAGTCATATATTAATTAAAATTAGTAATATTTCACAAACTTGTTAAGTATTATAATAACTTTAATAAACTTATTAAGTTAGCTGCGTAATATATGGAATCCTATATTAAATTAAGTTAGACAAAATTGATAATGAAATGATATGTTACAATTATTTATTTTCTAAATATATAGCATTGTTGAAAAATATAATTTTTATGATGAAACTTTGTGATTTAAAATTTATAACACTGTAAAGAATTTTTAACGGTGAGAAAATTATTTGGTAATAAAAAATGAAAATTTAAGTTATAATTTAAATAAATGATTTAAGTTAATATTGGAAGTATGTTTTTAATTTTTGAATTATTACAATTTAGTTATTCCAATGCCTAAAGAAATTGTACTGACAAAACCCTCATTTCCATCAAACCCAACACTTCCCACCTCAACCACGACCCCCTCGTTTGTCGCTTCCACGCTTCCCAGTTCGGAGGTACGCTATTTCTCTTTCTCTTCATTTCTATTCACCCTTCTTCATAACATGCTTCTTCCATCTTCTTCTCATTTCAACCTCGCAACTCTCAATTTTTGTGTTTCCGCTTCTTCTACATCAAATATTAGCCCCAATTTTATCTATTGCATTCTATTGTCCTTCATTCATCTTGTTTCCAGGGGTAAAATCCAGTAATCAGTATTGTACTGTAGTGTGAATTCCCAACTTCACAATTATGAATGTGTATTTGTCAACATGGTTTTATTCAGTAATCAGTGGTGTGTTGTGAATATATATATATATTGCATACCGCTATTAGTTCATGTACATTTCCTTCAATCAAAGGGTGAAAATTCTTCCTTATATGTTTGTATGTGAAATGCAAAGAAGACATGAGTGACTGACTGAAGAGTATGAGGTCTTTCTGAGTCTCATTCTCACACAAACAAAAGGCTTACATCAGAAATTTTAGGCTGTCAAATACATAGCTTTTTACATTTTACGGGTGAAGTTGTATCTCTATGTTCCATCATGTGTAGATCTTAATCTGGTGAGAGATATGCAGCTTAGAAGGATTTGGGAAAAGATGTCAAATATTTAGTTTCTATAGTTTAATACTTTGTATAAAATTTACCAGAAAATTACTTTTTTTAAAATAGTTTTTTTCACCATTTCAATTTTTTTAATTATACTTGGGAAGAAGAAAAAAAAAATTGGAACTTTGGTATCTTGGAAAAAAATTTCACCTTTCCATTGTTAATCATGGATTTTACAGAGAGAGTTGGTGTGTAAGAGGAAAGTGTTGAAAAGCCCTAGCTAGCATTTCATCAACTGAGCTTCACTTTCTCTTTCGCTATGGCCTTCTATGGAGCCGCAAAACGTGTTTGTGTTTTCATAAGCCGGAATCGTTCATATTCTTCTTCTTCATCGGAAAACGTGAATCTAATAAAGCAATTGCGAGAGAGAACAAGCGCTCCGATCAAGGACGTTAAAGCCGCTCTGGTGGATTCCAATTGGGACATCGACGCTGCTCAGAAGGAACTCAGAAAAAGGGGAAAAGTTTTGGCTTCCAAAAAATCTTCTCGAATCGCCTCCGAAGGTTTGCTCGCCCTCGCCCAAACCCCCGCCAAAGTCGCTCTCATCGAACTCAACTGCGAGACTGATTTTGTCGCCCGAAACGATATTTTCCGACACTTGGTTTGTCTCTTCATATTCATCATATTTCAATTAACAATCTTTTTCACACATTTCCTCACTCACTCTCTTCTTCAATCTGCAGGCATTGTGTTTGGCAAAGCAAGCGTTGTCGCTCGATAGCTCTTCTTCTTCTGCCTTTCATGTCGGACCTCAATCTTTGGATGTACGTTAATTAACGCTCTTAATGTTGTTGCAATGAACCTCTTTTATATAAATGAACTGAGTTTCCTCGTTTCCTAAAATCCTCTCGAGTTACGATGTTGTCACAGTGTGTTTATTGACATCATTGCTTGTATTTGCCAGTACACGACGTTGAATCTTGAGCATCCGAAGATCAGCGGAGAAACTACCGTTCAAAATGCAATCACTGAAGTGGCTGCCATGATGGGGGAGAATGTCAGGCTTAGAAGAGGTTATGTCTTGCCTACTTCATCCAACGGTTTTATATCTACGTATCTTCATACCAGTCCCCAACCGGGTAAAAAATTCATTCCACTTCTTGTTTTTGTTCTTTTTACTTTTTGCTCTGCTCTTACCAATCTTTTGCCACTCTTGCATTGCATGTGAAATGTCGGGGCAGTGTATATATTTACACGCTTGAAGTTGTTGGAATGAGATCAGTATCATTTTGTGTTACTATATGTTGTTACCTTGCGGTACCTAGAAACTGGACCCAATAAGGATCCTGACTCTCTCCTGTTTGTTTGATTAGGTTTGGGTCGCATTGCTGGAATTTTGTCCCTTGAAGTAGATGATGGTAAAACACAAGTGGAAGCTCTACAGCGTGTTGGATCAGAATTAGCCATGCATGTAGTGGCAGCAAAGCCATTATTTTTAACAAAGGAACTCGTGCCTTCAGATGCTTTGGAAAATGAGCGAGAAATTCTTAAATCTCAGGTATATGTGGGTTTCTTTTGGATTCAAGCTCAGGCCTGTACTGAATTCATGAATCGTAGTTAATATGGAATTGCTAGGCTTCTGTTTGTTTTGGTCTTTAAGTATTACTAGAAATTCTGTCATTTATTTCAGCAATCTAAATTAATGAATTTAGATGAATTAGCCTTCCCGTTAGTAACAATAGAAAAACTGAGTAAAAACTGCTGTATTACTTCATTGATAACTTACATCACAAAGCAAAGTACATGTAGAACCATAAAGAGCCAAACAAACTTGACCAGCAAAAATAGCAAGCTGTCACAACATAAAATTGAGTTAACACCCTCTCAGATATTGTATCAATCGTTCTGTGCTACTTTAATTTTCTTGTTTCCTTAATTGACGTGTATTTTCCCATCTGGGGGATAGGTTTGAAAGTTGGCGATGCTTGCATAGATGCAGCAGACCAGAGGGTCTTTCTAAGGACTGTTTAAGATGGTGTTGTAGGTTTAATCTGGCTTGTACATAATAGTTTTTAACTATATTTCAATTGGCGAGGTATGGTTCAATAGAGAAAATGGACATTTGAACTAGTTTCTTTTGTGAACTGTGGCCAGTTACACCTGTACAAGAATGATAACCTTCTTGTGCCTGGATGAATAAGAGTTTAGGGTTGGCCTAGTTAGAGCAATTCAACTCTTTCTCTTGTAATTAAAATTCAGAATTGGAAGAAAACTTTGTTGAGCAGTTGGAATCTGCTCAATATTTTTTTCATTTCTTGATTCATATACTTCATATGCTAAAGTTCCACTTTTTTTATCAATATTTAAAAACCAAACGAAATTTTTTAACTTTTACTATGGTTTAATTATTTCAGGCAGAATCCTCTGGTAAGTCTCAGATGGCCGTAGAGAAAATGGTTGAAGGACGACTACGCAAGTATTTTGAGGATGTTGTATTTATGGACCAAAAGTTCATTATGAATGACACTATGAATGTGAAGGTATGTGATGTTTCTGTGAATTGAAATGGATTGATTTGTGATTTATGTCAGGGTGGAAATTATGATGGCTATAGCCATATGGTGGTTGTCAGTGTGAGTACTTGTTGTGGTGTTTACAATTCTTGGTAAGGTTCTGGTGGCAGCAAATGCATTCGTTATTCGGTACCATGGTTGATATGAGGGATTAATAAATTTGTTAACAGCCCCTGCATCAAGTTGTAGATCGCCTTAATTTGTGAATTTGGTGAAAAGTGACAATTATGATGTCTTAACTATTGAAAAAGGCAAAATAGAGGTGCACTTGAGGGTTAGAGTTGGGTTGTCTTATTTGGAAATGCCTGATTAATTATCACATTATTGGAATCCTACTTCGTTTTATGGTTGAAACTTTTTTTTTTTTTTTAATTTGAACTTACATATAGCCCACATGCCCCAATAATCAAAATCATCTCTAAATAGTGATGTCTCCTTCACTTCTGAGTTTATGATAATAAATAGGAAATGAGAAACCTATATTTGCTGCTGGGAAGCTGAGAATTTCTTCCAAGCAAATATGCAATATAGAACTGTAGGTAGTCATTCAAAGTTTCAAACTCGTGGTTAACCTCAGTATGTTTCCGGACACTAATCAGAAAATGAAGGTGTTTTGTTTATTGTAGTGCCATTAAGCTTCTAGACTGTGCCTTTGACTAGCGTTATAAATATATTTAGTGGAATTACAAAGTGCATACTCTTTAGATGTGTATTTGCTATTTATGTGTGTGAAATGCTGTGTACCTTTTGTGAAGCATCCATCTTAGACCAATTTGTTTGTTTGGTAATTGATTTTCTAGTATCTCTCATTCTTCTTTGCAGGCGGTGCTGGATAATCTATCCAAGGAGGTGGGTTCATCTGTGAGGGTTGTAAACTTTCTGAGAATGGAAGTTGGGGAAGGAATTGCAGGGTAAAACCAGTACATTTTTGGATAGTCTTTTCCTATCTTATTCTAGATTCCAATTGTGTACCATTGAAACGAAAATCATTGCAATTGTCCTTATGTTAAGGGTTTAACCAAAGTATTGTAGACATTATGTTTTGCTTGTTTTCACCATGCTGTAATTACAGGATTTGGGATTAAAGTGCATAAATAAACTTATATTATTACTTTGATATGTCTCTAGTAATGTGTCATTTTTAGCTAATTAAAAGTGTTAAATTTCTCCGTTTTATATGATAATGTGTACAACCTAAAGTATTTTTTACCTCACCTACCTAAAATGATTATGTTATGTCTTCATACCTAGAAACTTCAGAATCAGTCAAGTTCCTTTTTGGCTTTGCAGCGTTCTATTCCTGACTGACCCATCCAATGCTCTCAAACAATTGAGAATAAAGTCGTTGATTAAACTCCCATTATGCTTTTCATGTCTGAGAGTTTATTTAAATTTACTTTTTGGATTGAATTAACAATTTTTTCTGGCCATCTACATTTTTCAGGCAAGAAACAGATGATGCATCTGAGACTGTCGCCCAAGTTGCGTAAGTTTAAGGAGTTTCTGTCTATTCGGGGAGGGAACCCTCTGAGAGCTCTGCTTTGTTTTTAAGGCTTTTGCTCTCTAGCCGATTATATTCAAACATATATGTTCCGATATTGATCAAGCGACGAGGTACATGATTCGGTTGAAAATTTTGCTCGGTAGTGGGAATCATAAATGATTTCTGTTAGACTGTATTACTTTAGTTGAACACATTAGCGTGGCTCTCAAAATAATAGTTATTGTTATATATCTTGAGTTCACAGTTTCTCGATTTTATTTTTTCAGAGCTAGCAAATAAATTGATACTTTGGAATTAACGGAACAATTGTGGAACAGCAGACATGTTTGTGTTTGCTTATTATGTATTTTCAATTTTAGTCCCCTTTAAGTGATTTAAATATAGTGTGAATCCCATTTTCAAAGCTAGTTTTGCGCATTAATACGCTGCACTTTGAACGTTCTATATATTATGTTTAACTATTTGTAGTGTACATTTGGACGCACGTTTCGTGGCCTTGGTTTTCAATCATTAACAGAGTAATCCAACTAAACATTTGGCTACTGTAGAATATGGGTTGTTTCTTCACGCATCTCCATGACTTTTGTGATACTCCTATGATCTAAACACAAGTACAGAGTCTCTCATATTTTTTTTTGTATTACTCTTTGGAAGTGTTAAATGAAATATTTGAGTAGTATGATCGGAAGAATTTTGAGTTCACTGATATGGCAAATAGTACTGTACTCCTTTAAACAAAAGTATCGTAAATTTCCGAACTCTGTTGTCGTTTTTCATGTATTGATTTATAATCAGTTGAAAATTGATGCTTTGAACCATTTTTCTGGTTTATGAAGACGCAATGGATGAGGAAAGTTCCTACTGTGTAGATTGTGATCTTGCAAGTCGTTTTTTTACATTGTCTTGTATTATAATAGAGAGGGTGTGACAATTGGAAAATGTGGAAGCGCAACTGCTATTGCTTCCACCCAACATTAACTCTTTGGGAATCAACTCAAGCACAAACTAAGCATAATAATTTAATACTTAAGAAGGAAGCATGAGATTTTCCATCATCACACACACAAACCTAGGAGAAAAATAATGCAAAAAGAATGAAGCCAATTAGTTTATCGTAGGAAACATGTGTAGGTAATCATGAATACAAGTTCATAGAGGTATGAGATGTCATCCAACAGTCTATGGGATGGAGAAACATGTCCAATTATTAATTAAAAAACAACGTAGAAGCTAGCATCAAGCTTCCTATTCATTGCAATCAAGACATAATTCTTTTCATATATATATGACAATAAATAATAGGATTGAATATATTTATAGTAATTGGATGTCAAATTATAATTTTTTTCTTTAAATTTTGATACATTTTTATTATCAATTTAAGAAACGAACGTGTATGGTTATTTTAATCTAACAATGCCGAATTTGTTTACATGTTAAATGAAGTTGATATTAACATTTGAATTGGAACATCTAAAATGATGTACATAGTTTAAACGTTAATCTGTAAGGACATTATTCGACACATAAAAAAAGTTTAAGATAACTAGATTATGAAAATTATTTGTTTAGTTTTAAAAAATTTGAAGACTAAACCATATCAAAGTTCGAAAAATGAACCGATTCTAATTTTAAAATAGTTATGGTTTTTGAAATATGAGAGAGGAACGACGTTATGAATATGAATATTGTTTATGACTTGTCCACAAACCGACACGGTCACCGCAAATGATAAAGTCACGCAAAGCTTCGAAACCAGTGTTTTAGAAATTGTCAAATCCGTGAATTCACATTCACATGCATTTTGATGAAACTTTTTTGCGTCCAAAAGTATACATACTATAATATAATAAATAAAGTCACTTCCTTATTTTATGCGGAAGCCACTGCAGATAATGGGATTTGTCATCTGTGGTGAAGGAATAATAATAATTATAAGGAATATTATTGCATTTGCGTTTCACGCGTACACTGTCATGGCTACAGATCATAAGCTTCCGTTTCTAAACATATAGAGGAAGAAGTAAACAAGTTATCAGAAACTACACGAAAATGGCACAGAAGCTTCTTCTTGCCACTAACGCGGACTCTGTTACAATGTCAACCCTATGTGTATTTAATTAACTACACCATTTCACATCACATTTTCTCTTTCTATATATAGACACTGAAAGTTGAAAGAAGCTGTGTTTTCAAAGTTGAAAGAAGAAGAAGATGGGGAACTACATTTCTTGCACTCTATCAACAGCAGGGAACAAGCATTGGAGAGGCATAAAGGTGATATTTCCAAGTGGTGAGATTGAGGAGTTTGAAGAAGGAGTTAAAGCAGCAGAACTGATGCTTGAGATGCCAAGTTTCTTTGTGGTGAACACTCGGTCTCTGCATATTGGACGAAGGTTTTGTGCACTCAACGCAGATGAAGAGCTTGAGTATGGGAATGTTTATGTGATGCATCCCATGAAGAGGCTTAATTCTGTGGTCAAACCATCTGACATGGGTGCCTTGTTACTCACTGCCAAAAGGGTCACTGCCAAAGTCAGAGTTGTTCCTGAGAAACAAGTGGAGGAGACAAAGCTGAAGCTTGACGACATTGAAGAGTTTTCTAGCCCCGAGTTCATGCACAGGTTGTCCATCACCAGGTCAAAGAAACCTTTGCTTGAGACCATAGCAGAGGAACCACTGTGTGCAAGATCATAATCAGAAGTTCTGCAGATTCTGGCTTTCTTGTGATTGGAACTGTTTAGGATTTTTTTTTTTCTTTATTGTGATTGGAATTGTATGTATTACTGAAACTAATTCAAGACATTAGACATGCAGTATTGTTAGACTATTCTTATATTCAATTGTTAGGTTTCATTGTAGAAAACTTCAACTCTATTGTTGTTGGATTTTAGTTGGGATTGAGAGCGAAATTTAATGATGTTTATTTCACAAGATTTGGTTATGATTACCAGATTGAAGGAATGTGAAGTTAGATGATGGTGGTTTCAGAAAACAACTTGAAGGCTTTCCAATTCGTTTACGCGTTTCTTCTTGTCTGTGGACATCGTGTGTATTATTTGACTTCTCAAACTTGTTGTTTTGTTTTTTCAATTAATACTGATTTGAGACTTCATTAATATACAAATATTATCTTCAAAGATCATAATGACATAAACTTAAAATTTAATAACCATCTTAAACAAGAATTAATAATTCACACAGTTCATCCTTTAATTTCATTTTGTGATATAACAAATCGTCTGTCTTGAAAACAGTAACATTTTTTTCTATTTCATTCTGTCCTAACAACATATTCCAAACCATTGTTTAATAGTAATGGTGATGTAGTCTTCAAAAATACTGAACTTGCTAGTATTGGGAAATGCATAACGAAATATGCTTGTTAGGGAATACAAGTGTTGAAAAAAATCTTCATGAATCTGTTAAGGCTACAAGTACACATTAAGACAATATTTGCTGTAATACATTTTATGATCAAAGGTTCATACTGCTACCTAAACGTAACTGCTCTAAATTCAATGGGATAATACAAAATTATGAAATTTACATTGCTATGTACAGAAATGATAGCAACTAGCAAATGAAATGAGTATAAAATCCGTTAGGTTATTATTATCTAGTTTGGCAGATCATTTCAGCTACCTCACCCATGACGCTTGTCCCTCTAATTTCTAGCAGTCGCAGAGCCAAGTCTTCTTCATCCATCTGTCTTAATCCGTTGCTCATTCTTTTCAATATACCCACCTCAAGCTCCTGGATCCACAGTGGCGTGCAGCTAACCATCAAGCTCATAACCCCTGACACATACGCACGCCAGGTTGCACAATCACAGCGAAGAGATACTTTTCCATCAAGTGCATTTGCAAGAAAATCTAAATGAATCCCAAGAACCTTTGGTCGTCGTTTTGATGCTGGTGATGAAGAGTCGATACCCCAGGCAAACGCTCCACCAAGTACGGCAAAACACGCAAGTGCATAACCTCTCAGCATAGCCACAACAACTCCAGGTTCTGCCCCTTCATGCTCTAACCCCTGCGCTGACAAAAACCAGGAAGGTAGAGTTTCTGTGATCAAAGATTGAACCAAACCTGAACCACCAGATATCCAAAGAAACGAAGCCCCAAGAAGAGCAGCATGCTTTACACGTGTCATTGATTCAGCAAGAGAAACCTGCCCGTATCTCATCCCATACTTGGTCTTCTTTAGCTTCTCCACTTCACCCTTGGGCAACCCACTGTTAGCTATATCTCTAACCGAAAGCATTAAAAGAGATACAATTTCTTCTGTCAAAAACATGACATCTCTAATAGACCGGTGAACTCTTAAGTAGAGAAACCCAGGAGCAACCGGAGTGATCCCTCTGTAGAAGTGAGAACCAAAGCCATGACCAAGGAGCGTGCCAACACCTCCGTTGTTATAAATACAGGCAGAACCAAGTCCAAGGGTGGAAGTGAAGCAACTTCTTAAGAGCTGAACTACAGCATCCCTGCTGTGGTGGAAGACAGTTGCAGAAGCAGAGAATACAAAAAAGTCACTCCAACGCTTCACCTTCTGAGCCCACAAAGCACCAACAATGGGCATACATGGCCAGGGGCAACCAGAAGAAAGGGCAATCAAAGATGGTCCAGCCAAAACAATGAAGCGCTCATAAGATTTATCCAGTTTATATGTTATTGTGAGACTCAGAAAAGCTGCCAACGGCAAAGGAAGTGTAGCTGGAGCATTACCATCTGCTAGCAGCAGTTAGAGAAGTAGTGTCAACTGATCAATTTTGTCAAAGATAGAAAAAAAGATACAAGAGATGCTGAAAACTGTCTGGACTACACAAAGGAGTCTATTTTATGCAAGATAATTACAGTAGATACAAATAATTATAGAAAATTTTATTCCTGTGAACATGATATGTCTATAAATCATACTATAATAACTTTGGTTCTAATTAAATATCCCTATGATTATAAAGATTCTAAAGATGGTCCTATGAGATCATCACAGATACTCAAATATTCTAAAGATGATATCAATAGACATTTCTCATATTTCTAACATATATAGAGAACGTTCACTTCATTTTTGGCTGATGTTCATATAAACAGGTAATGAAAACACGATCTGTCAAAAACTGGAGACAATGACTTCATATTTCTATGTCAATCATATAGCCCGTAGCTAATTCATCATCCACGAGTTATTTCCAAAAAATAACTACGAATATGCAGAACATGACAGATTAGTTGGTCTATAGGGAGAAAACGAAAAATGCAACAACAATCACCAAGGAAAGGATAAATTGAACTCAAAAAGAAGGATTCATCTAAAGAAAGTAAACTTGACAAACCTATAGCAAGGCTAGGGACATCAACACCTGTGGCTGCTAAAATTTTCTTGATTTGTTGCTCAACAATAGATAAATTTGCAGCAGGGCTTGGCCAATCAGTTCCGTTCATAAAAGCAGGCTTCCAAATGCCTCGTGTTACTTCAGCTGACAAGTAGCTTATAATAGTTCCCAAAGTTGCCGGAAGAAAATCAGCCAGATCTTTGAGACCTAGATAGAAATCAGGCAGATGATTTATTAAGCAAACAGCTGCCTAAAGAAAACTTAAAAAATAAGACAATGGCAACCCATTTCAATGAATTCCCAAACTTAGAATTTTTTAATTACCGTACAATTGTTCCAATAAGTTAATCTATCACAACTTAAAGAAGCATGGATTTACCTAGCATTAGGCCTAGCCTTCATCTTTGAAGACACTACTAAGATGAAGTTTTTTAAAAAATACCTTTTAATTTTGCTTGATAATTTTATGGTTCCTTAGCTTAATTGCAAACTTCTACACCACCAGTGATTTTGTCAAACAATTGGCATGCACTCCAAACATGTACGTCCACACTAGGGAGTACACAACTACAAGAGTAGTAGTGAGCACAAACCTATCTGGATTTGGGAGAAACGTAGCAGCAGGACAACAAACATGACCAAGTCTTTTCTTACGTCCTCAATTTTAGTTAAACATGCAAGAGAGGGTGCCTCTTCTCTTGCATCCTCCTCCTTTTATTTACCTTGCAAATCCCCTCTAAGAACTAACTCCTCCAAGCAACTAATTATAATAACTTTCCTAACTATCTTCCCAATCCTAGCAAACACAATTTATTTCAGTGACAAGTGGACAAGAGAGTTTGGTAGAACAATATCATTTTTATGAAAAAAAAAAGCACTTGTATTCAATCTTTTCACTTGCTAAGTCATTCCGATAGTCATGAGCCATGTTCAATATTTGATCATCATTAGTCCACAACTGACATTCTCACATTTTATAACATGAAAGCCTCAGTGTAATCCTGGAACAGTTATTAATGATAAGCAATTAAAAAAAAAAAAAAAGAGGCTAGAATGTATCCACGAGTGAACTGAGCAAACCTGTAGCCAATTCACGGGGAGAGAGTCTTCCATGTGCACAAGCAGTAAGAGCAGCATCAAGAACAAATGGAGTTGCTTCAAGGATGTCCCATGCAGGCACTTTAAGTTTCATCAGAGCATCATCCAGTGAAGAGCAAGATGAATTACTACTTCCTGAAGTTGTAGGCGTCAATGACTGAGCACTTCGATTTATCTTCTTGCATATCATGCTTAGTAGCGCTTCAACAATCTGAGAAACTGGCCCTCCGGGTGCAAGTGTAGAACAGGTAGATGCAATACATTCTCGATGTTGCCGATACCAAATGTTTAATTTTGGAAAGGATTCCATAAATAAAGGCTCTAAAGAAAAAGTTATCATTTTTGAAAATCTTCTACAACTTACTCGATCTTTTGGTGATTTCCCAAAGGATGCTAACATACAATTTCGAACCAATAAAAGGTACTCAGGACCTAACTGTGATCCTAATGCTGGAGTTGCTGCACCACCCATCACATGCTCAACAGGTGGATGATTAAACCGCCATAGTCTCAACAGGAGAATAAATGCATTAGAGAACACTGCATGACAAGTGAGTTTTTCACCAGTAACAGCAGTCCATGAGAGATTAGGAACAGATGATCCAAAAGCTTCGCATATTGGCATCAAAACAGCAGCAAGTAACGGAACCTGAAAGAAGAAATTAAAATGAATACATAGAATAGGACAACAAACTAAAAGCTTCAATAGTTATTATTGTGATTCCTCATAGATTAGGGAAGGGACCAATGTAGTTCTTATAAAACTTTGACAACCCTCGCCATATAAATTGGTTTTATGGAGCTTGAGTTAGGCCCTAAAATTTAATTCTAATATGGTATTAAAGCATATCCGATAATTGTTATTGGGTTACACATATTTGTGTACACCCTAAATGTCTACTCCTAGGCATCATGGGTGATGTCATTGGGCCACCAACATTTGTCTTCACTCTAAATATCCAATCCTAAGTGTGAAGGAGCATGTTGGAATCTAGTATCAACTAGAGATATAACCAATTTAATTATAGGGGTGCCGTTACAATGTCACCCACATTTGTCCACATTCTATATGTCTAGTCTTGAGCATCTAGGGTGGGGTGTTGAAATCATATTGACTAGGGAAATATTTCAATGTAGTCTTCGTAATGCTTGGGTAATCTTTTTCTTTGTCTGTATGCATAGGGTAGGGTTGTTCTAAAAAGCGTTTATGTCATTCATATTAGTTTTCCTTTTTCCTTTGAGTGAAACAAGAATGTACACCACTTGCTATATTAAATCAGAACATACCACACCGTGTAGGGAGAATATCTGAACACTGTCTACGGATGAAATTCCAATCAGAAGGACATTCAACAAAGGAGCATGGTTGATCAAATAGCTTTCAGTCCCAGAATATTTAGGAGGAACTGGAGGTGAAAGCATCTTTACTATGAAAAAAACGATATGTTCCTACATCCAAAGATAGTCATTACAATCATGAGTAAAAAATCAAAAACTGAAAAGGAATGGAAGCAAACAAAAATGAATTATCGAGAATAAAGCAAATAAGAAAATAAAATGAAAATGGTGTTGGGATCACCTGCACATTCCAACCACGTACTAAAGATGCCCCACAAAGAATGGTAGCAGCAGATATCTTTTCTTCATCCGAGCCATTGATTGCAAATTCAAATATTTTCTCAATCTCTGCTAAGCTTCCATTACATCCACGAGCTTAAATTCAGTTGTTTTACCACAAGTAAATATACAAATAGAGCATATGGTACCCTGAACTTCAGGAAACAGAAAAGTATAACTGAAGCCCAGGTATTAGCATACTACAGTCAATTGGACAGCTACTACTTTCAAAAACACATTAATGCACACTTTGAATGCGTATCTCTATTAAATATCTATGTATGCGTTATCTCTATTAAATATCTATGTATGCATTATCTCTATTAAATATCTACGTATGCATTTCTACTTTGCCTTTGATACAAGTAATTTTCTATTTTGTTTACCAGATGAAATGAGGTCCATTATCCAAGATACAATGGATGGGATTAATAAACCAATAGAGTTATTACTACCCTGCCCAAGTTTAATTAAGAAAAGGTACTCCTTAACAACTCTTTAAATAATATATGCAGTGTATCTATGGTATTTCAATATTAACTCTATGCTAGTACGTATTTGCAAACCATATTAAAGATAACTATAAAAGTCCTGTTTTTCCTTTCATATTTGGGGGGAGGGGGGGGCAGGGATATAGACAGCAGGATACATACTATAGAAAAAAAATTGTATTATCATACCAAAACTGAAAAGGAATCAGAAAAGTGAAATAGAAAAACTAGACAAGATAATAATTTTGAGTTGTCATTGCTGCCTTGCCATGTGGATATAGCACTCCTACAGAGCACATGTAATGTATGAGTATGACTACAGAAATGATATGAGGTAGCAGCATACCTAGAAGCAGGAGTTGCAACTAAGACATTAACCAATTGAGGAGTCAGTGGTGATCCCTTCATTAATGATGACCAGCTAGGTAGATGGTTAGGAATACTATGTGGCAGCTGATTGAAAGGTGCACTGACATAACCGGGCCAGAAATACGCGGAGGTATCAAGCAGATGCCTTGCTATACAAGCCTCCACAATCAGATGCCTTAAGTTGCCCGCTGCAAGAAAAAACATGATGAGCTATCACTCTCAAACCAAAGAGGTATAATAAGGGGCCCAAGACAAACACAAGATACCCTTATAAGAGCACACATCTGAGAACAAAATAATCAGAAGAAAAGAGAAAACTTGATCATTCACAACAAAAATATCAGGAGCATGATAGAGATTGAGCGAAGGTCAAGTTGAATAGCCCTGAAATTTATTAAGTAACAATTAACAGGATAAATGAAAGCATATCCATATTTGATCCATATTGCCTGTTTGCATTCACTAGTATTCCTACATTGTCATTTTCTTAATCACGAAATTTCTTACATGTTAGTTATAACTGTACAAAAGATACAAGCGAAAGTTGTCTGCTTTTATTTTAAGTTAGGTACTCCAGCTGTGAGTTCTTTCTATGACCAAACCAAACACCACTAGTGTTTCATATTATAAGAGCAATTACTTACAACAGTTGGTGGGCAAGTCATTCACATTGGTATATTCCAAGTATCCACTATGTCCTGATACGAACAAAGTAGCCTTGGCAGCGGCCTGATTGGATCCCCAAATAACAGATTGTGGTGGAGTGAGTAAATCTTCATAATCACCCAATAGCTGTAAACTGATAACCAATTCCCCACGACGCTCTCCCAAAGCCTGCTTGTCCATCCTTTGATTTGTAGGGCTACGTTCAGCTTCTTCAATGAGTTCCCCTTCCTCTTCTTCAATAAGGTTGGTAACTACAAGGGTTGTAATGCACAATAACATACACAAGCAGGTATCAAGGCGAGGCACTGGACCCTCACTTGGATCCCTCTCCTAAAAAATGGGGGAATGTGTACGTCTTAAAACAAGGGAACAGAGGCCAATAGCATAAAAAATTACAGTAACTAATTGCATTTTGTAAAAAACCAGTAAATCAGTTGAATGTAAACCGACCAACAAAGTAAAATATATAACAGATATACTGCAATATCTTATGTTCTTTGGGTGACTACATCTTATCATACACATGCTAAGTCCATCAAGCAGTCTATCTCTCTCTCGCACACACACAAAGTGTTTGTCCCTGTCCAAAATATGAAATTGCTAGTGTGCATTTCGTTTCAGGAATTACCCTTTTTCCACATGGAAGAAATCATCCCCTACAGCAAATTCTAGTTAATTAATATACCTCGGATCAACTCTTACCCTTTGAACTAGCCGTAGTGCTGCAATCCATAAACCTAAAAAAGCACAGTGCCATGCAGCACCATTAACTGCTTGCAAAGCCTTAACCAACCCTGCAATTAGCCAACAATCACTTCAACCACGCAGTTCAACAACGCATGAACAAAAATAAATTCCTATCATTGCCAGATTCACCGTTGAGTCCAGTAACCACTGCGCCACTGAAATTTATGCTTACCGGTAAGAACTTCAACAGCACTAGCTTCAGCCACGTGATTTCCATCCATTGCATCCTCAAGGATAAGATCAATAGGAAGCCAAAGAGAAGACCAATTATCTTTGCAAGACTGAACCGCGCAAGAGGCAGCCACAACGGCACTGAGTTCAAGCTTAGGTGTCGATTTCCATTCAGAAGACAAACCCTTAATCCCAGGAGCGGAGTTAAAATTCAAAGGCAAAAGCGAGTCAGGAGTGACCTGCTTCAAGCTCCTCAACACGGTCGAGTTCGCGGCAAGCCGCTGAAGCTGGTGAACAAAAGGTCCCCAGTGCGCTGGCCTACAAATAACATCCACCGAGTCAGCGTAAACACAAATAAATGCAGTTCTTAAGGTGCTTCTTTTGTCAATGTTCTCCCATAAGAACGAGCTTGAGAATAAGCATAACCAATTCAACTTCAATTCTAACTGGAGAACATAATGGGGGCGTATATATAAAGTTTCGGTGTAGCATGATAACACGAAGGCTTACATGTTTCGCTGAACGAGTGAGAGGATTCTGGAAGTGACTTTGTGGTGAAGAAAGCGAGAGATGGTCTCAATAGCCATGGCAGTGTTTTTACGGTGCAAGGTGTCTTTGGTGTGGTTGGGGGAGGCGTCAATGAGCATGTTATCGACATCGATCCATCGGGGCTTGTGTTGGAGAAGTCCCTCATCGTCCAAGGAAGCTTCGAGCAACTGCGAGACGAGCGTGAAGAGTAGGTGGACGAGAACGAGGCCGGGGTGGGGGTCGTGGGAAGAGGAGGAGTAGAGGTGGGAGAAGCGAAGGGCGTGGTGGATGGAGGCCATGACCTTGGGGTAGTTGGGGAAGTGGATGTTGGAGGAGAGGGAGAAGGCGTGGCGGTTGAGGAGGTCGATGTAGAGGGCGTAGGCGGCGGGGTGGAGGTGGCGGTGGGGGAGGACGCGGGTGGAGAGGAGAGAGAGGGCGAGCAAGGGAGGGAGGATTCTGACCGCCATGGCTTTCTCGAGAAGCTTCCATGCGAGAGGGACGTGGTTGTCGAAGCAGATGTAGGAGACCAGACGGTGTGCGAGGTCGACGGAAGGGAGGGAGACGCCGGCGGAGTTGAGGGCGGCGCTGACCTGAATTGACCACAGCAGAGGGTCGGTCTTCTTCTCCTGCGCCCACTTGGTGAGTTCCATTACTCCCTCCCACACCATCGCTTCCATTCACCGATCGATCTCTTCACTTCGCAGTTTCTTCGATTCAGACTTCACTCACACCATCTTCATCTTCTTCTTCAAATTTTGAAAAACAAAAAAAAAAATGTAGCAGTTGTGATTTATTATTTGTATGAGATAAGATTGGGACATTTAAAAAATGAAGCAAACTTGGACGGGGCTTTTGTTCAGTATTCAAAGTTTTCATAAAGTGAGTCTCAGCATTTCAAAGCATGGAATGGAATCATTCCCATCATTTCGTCAACATCTTCGTCTCTTTCCTTCTCTTTTCACGCACTCCACCACTCAAATCATTCAAACCACCAATTCAGGGCCTGCCACTGGGCCTCCGCTTCTTTTGTTCTCGACATGGAGGGCATTTCTTCCTGCACCCCCCATTTTTTTTTTCTTCCTTCACTTCCACGGAGTGAGCAAAAGGCAAAACTGCCCCTTGCACCCACCACTCCCTTGCTGTTGGCCACCCTCTTTCCATCATTGTCACCAAATGTGTAATAGTTTAGAAGTATTTTATGGATTTCACAAATTTAAAAAAATTATATAAAAATAAACATCTTTAAACAGAAGAGTAAATCGAAGATTTTAATATTTAAGGGTTGTAGAGGAAACATATGGGGTGTGAAAAGTATTTCTAAGAAACATATGAAGCTAAAGCCTTTGGTGTCACAGTATTACGTGTCTCTGAAACTCGGTTGCATCAAGGAGATAAATGATAGAAGGGAGACGTAGAATTTGGTTGAGAATCGAGAATATGTACATTAATAATAATAATAATAATAATAATAATAATAATAATCGTAGAAAACATGTAGCGAAAGTTTTCATGGATATAAACATGGTATAATGATGTTAATATCTTTCATTTGTGTCATTGTAACTTTTTCAACTGTATTTTATTATATTCGGTCTAATACATGGTGATAAAATTTCTCAAGGCAAACAATTAACATGTATTATTCAATAGTTTTACGTTATTTATGAGTCGATATTGTACTAAAGAGAAAGGGGAGAAAGATTTGCATTATTAACAGAAATAACAAATTATATATCTAACTTATATATATCAACATTTCCCTTAAACTTAGGGTGGAATTATATTCCAACTTAAATTTATGTCTAAACTTAATAAAAGAAATAACAGATAAAAGTTTAGTGATGATTTGAACTACTTGATATTTGTTGGGAAGATGAACAAGTTTGACTTGTTGCATCAAAACTTTGTCATGTACAAAATAGAGGTCTAATTCAAAGTTTTTTTTGTATGAAAATGCATAATAGGATTAGTCGAGTGTAACACAACATCTAGGTTATCTGAATAGATGATTGGATTAGTAGAATAAAGATGAAACTCATGTAGAAGGGAAGAGATCCACATAATTTCTGATAAGACTACATCAATGCTCTTGTATTCAATTTTAATATTGCTGTGAGTGATCATTTTTTGCTTGTGAGAGAGCCATGAAATGATGTTGTTAGATAAACATAAAAACCCATTGCAGATTTTTTATCATCCAAATCAGCATCACTAAAACCGATTAGAATTAATTTGATGAAGACGAACAAGTAATAAGTAATCCATGAGTGACAATACTAGCCAAGTATCTTAAAATCCGTTTGACAACTTTCCAATGATGCTCTTGAGGGTTATGCATGTATTAGCAAATTTTGTTGACAACATAAGCAGTTTTCTGGTGTGTAAGGGTGATGTATCGAAGAGTGTCAATTGTTGATTTGTAAAGATTAAGATCTTCAAAAGTTGTGGATCCATCTTGTGTAAGATGATAACGATCTCTCCAAACAAGCACAAGCTTATCAACAAATGTTTATTCTATTACGAAGATCACCAGGTCGCGAAGCTTATTTAAGGGATGTTTTTTATTTACATTTGCATCTTTTGGAAAGAGCCACTAAATTAATTTCTCAATTAGGCGAAGAAAGTATGATTGCTTTACCAATAGTTGAAACTCAATCGGGAGATGTTTCAGCTTATATTTCTGTAAATGTAATTTCCATTACAGATGGCCAAATATTCTTATCATTCGATCTATTAAATGATAGAATAAGATTTGATATTAATATCGATATTTCAGTTTCCATAGTTGGATTGGTAGCTCAAATCAAAGCCATGAAACAAGTAACTGGTAAGTTAAAATTGGAATAAGCCTAATTCCCAAAATTAGAAGCTTTTGCATAATTTGCTTATAAGAAATAACCTTGAGATATATTTTGTTTGCGAGAGATGAACGACCCCTTAAGATGTCCATGTTGTCCTTATGTCAAGAAAAAAAAGTAATGGACTGGGATCTTTTAAAGTAAAAAGATGATTTAAAGTAGAAATGAGAGAGGTGATAGCAACATATTATGAGCTAGTAATAATGATGTCATCTACATATATCAATATGAATATGGTAACACCATTTGTAAATTTAGTGAGAAGGGAAGGATTGCTTCTTGTTACTAAAAATTCGAAACTCTTTAAAGTGGAGCTAAGTTTTTGAAACCTGTCTTTATGAGCTTACTTAAGGCTATAAATGACTTTATTACGTTTACACACTTGAGAGGAGTTTGAAGATACGAAATATGGTGGTTGTTTAATGAAAATATGTTCTTGTAGGTCACTATGCAAAAAAACTATTGATACGTACTCGACCGAGTCGGCCGCGATAAAAAACTTGGTCATATTCAGCATAGTCGACTCCGGTCAAAATTTGGTCGAATTAAATCGAGTCGGGCCCAATCAGAATTTGGCCAAGTCAGTCCTAGCTCAAATTTCGCATATTCGGTTGAGATAGCCCGAGACGAAATTTGGTCATGTTCTAACAAGTCGGTTGCAATCAAAATTTGGTCGTATTTAACTGAGTCAGCCCCGGCCAAATTCAGTCGAGTTGGCCTCGACCAAAATTCAGTCGAGTCAACCTTGACCGAAATTTGGCCGAGTCACCCTTGGCCCAAATTTGGCCGAGTCACCCTTAGCCCAAATTTGGTCATATTCGACCTAATGAAATTTATCCATTTTCATCTGAGTCAACTTTGATCTAAATTTGGCCAAATTCAGTCGAGTCGACTCGGCCAAAATTTTAACTGAGTCAGCATTGGCCCAAATTTGGTCGTATTTGGTCGAACCCCAAACGAAATTTAGTCGTTTCGGTCGAGTCGGTCGCACCAAAATTTTTCGTGTTCAACCGAGTTGGCTCTGACCGAAATTTCAGTCAAGTGGATCCCAACCAAAATTTGGTTAAGTCGGTCCTAGCCCAAATTTAGTTGTATGCAGTCGAGTTATCCCCAAACGAAATTTGGCTGTATTCAGCCGAGTCGGCCATGACCAAAATTTGGCCATATTCCGCCATGTAGGTCGTGACCGAAATGTAGCTGTATTCAATCAAGTCAGCCCCGACCGACAAATTCAGTCAAGTCGTCTCAGACCAAAATTTGATCGAGTAGGCCCTAGGCCAAAGTGGCCATATTTGGCTGAGATGGCTCTGGCCAAAATTTGGACGTATTAGGCGAAATCAACCCTGACCAAACTTCGACCAAGTTGGCCACGAATAAAAGTCAGCCGAGTCCGTCCCATGCTGAAATTCGGCCGAGTTGGTCTTGACAAAAAATCTGTCAGATGGTGTTGGCCCTAGGGACACAAGTTCTAAAAATTCAATTTAAATTTCTTTTATCAAAAAATGATTTCTAAATTTTGAACTTAATCCAAATATTTTGGATATGGATTTAAATCTTGAACCAAATATTTGGATCTGGAATTTAAAAAATTGAAACTAGTTCTGCTGAAAAAATGAATTTCGATCGAAAATCTGATCCAATTATTTAGATCTAAATGGATGTGGATTGAATCATTAAAAATTCAATCCATGATCACCCCAGCTACAATGAAATAGTTGTTTGAGTGCTATAATGATAACTCTCTATGAATACAATATTCATATTTCTTAAGAAAACTTAGACTAAGAAAAGCTCAATAGCACTATTTCATGCAAAAACTTTTAATTTATGTAAAGTCACTCAAAATCACTTGAATCATTAGTTTTGTCGTGCATGTAAGAACTTTTATATATAAACATCTTAAATAAGATTGTTAGAATTTCCATACAAATCATTTCTCCTTTTATGAGTGTATTATTAGAGATTGACAACCTGTTAACTTACATATTTTTCATTGCACTCAACTTATTATACAAAAAGACAACTTTTTCTTTGAACATCCTTTAATAGTATTGATACACCAAATGAAATATACAATTACGGGATGGACACCCCCCCCCCCCACCCACACACACACACAAACACAGAACAGACACACACACACAGTCACAAACAAAGATAGAGACACAAAAACAAACACGGAAAAACATAAACAGAGACACACAAAGAGAGAAACACACACATACATACACACACACACACACAAACACACACACACACACACATACACACATGCACACGTCCACACCCACGTCCATGCCCGCGCAAGTGCCCCCGCCCATGCCCACGTGCACGCCCACACACACGCCCACGCCCACGCCCGCGCCCACGCCTGCGCCATGCCCACTCGCACCCCCACCGCACGCCCACGCCTGCGCCCGCGCACATGCCTCCGCACACGTCCACACTCACGCCCACGTGCACGCACACGCCTATGTCCACGTCCACGCACATGCACACGCATGCACTCGCGCACACGCCCACCCACACCCACACGCGCACACACATGCACACGAACACGTGCAAACACACATACACACACATGCAAGCAAGCACACATGCATGAAGGTACGCCCACACGTATACACTCATACAACAAGGCACACACACCCACCTATCCACACGCGTGCGCACACATACACACACATGTGCAACATCCACACACAAAAATTAGATACCTTAACGTGTATAATTTAGCCATTAAATTAACTTCTTAAGTAATATTCGGCTTAAAATATTTTAAAACAATCATGTATTAACCCAAAACTCAAATAACATCCAAATAAAACATCATCCACATAGAAATCAAAATCTTATGACCAAGTCACTTCACATCCATAAAGTATATCCTAAGGTTCAATAAAGATAAAAACAAATGAAAAGAAAAAAAAGAAAGATGGGAATTTACAAGTATATGTGAATTTACCAGCCGTAACATATAAAAGTCTCATTTGTGTAGATGGTGTATGGTCTATAAAAAGCTATATATAATAATTGTACTAAAAGTAATCGGTTAAATGAATGGGTATAGAAGGAAACGTCCTTGTAGTTTTTCAATCATACCATATATCGGATCGGACCACTCTAAAGTTGAAATAAACTTTTCCTTTTTCCATTTCCTTTCTCATTCTTTTATTTCTTCTAAAATCTTCTACAAACTAACTATATCAAAATAAAACATGCTATAAATAACAAAAACAAACAAATATATCTATATATATACACACAACAATTGCAGAAGAATATGTCTTGGTTTAAACAAGACACAGAAGGGTGAAACCACTACGTCAAAAACAAAAAAACACTACAAGTTTTTCATATTATATATATATATATATATATATATATATATATATATATATATATATATATATATGTGTGTGTGTGTATATCAAGTTGTTACTTTGTATTTTAATGGGGACGGGTTATCCACGTTTTTGTATTAATGGTGAGGACCATCTAATGTTTTCTCGCCATCACAATAATTATTTTGACTTTAAAGTGACATGTATCAATGTTTTCTTACATAATCAATAAATAATGTTAAAGTTTCCAAATTTAAGGAAAAATATCACAAAATTTTAAGGATTACGATTATATTCATTTATAGTCAAAGAGTCTAATTTTGTATCTTGTAGTTTGTTTGTTTTTTTTTTTACAGAAATTATTTAATTATAATTTATCTGAGTTTCATTTTTAAAGTAAATAAATATTACAAAACTCCTCATGTTTTTAATTATATATTAGTATGATTTCAAATATATTGAAATAATTAGACATTCGAGATTGGAGATGCATTTTTAAACTCAGGGTCCATTTTAAAATTCTACAATTTTATCTTTACAAGACATTTAGATTGAAAAAAATATTTAAATTACTTTTTATCTTAACTCTTAAATAATATAAGATTAAGAACAATACAAAACTTTTTATATTACTAAATTTTTTATTTATAACGAACAAAAGTGTAATTAATTTGTCCTACGAGGAAAAATACATTTTGTGGTTAGAAATTTTACTACAAATCAGTATTTTTAAGTTTGTATAATATTTTTTTTTCCTTTTTCTACACATCTTAAAAGTCTTAAATATAGAATCAATGAGTGAATTTCTCACTCGTAATATAGTATAAATCTTCTAAATTAATTTAAAATGTTGTCTATCTCAACTTTCTTATACTTTTCGTTAACATATTATTTTCATTAGTTTAATGATGAGTCAATTTTTTAAAATATTAATAGAAATCTTATCCTTTGTGAATGTGTGGCCTTTATTAACAAACAAACAATTCGTATTGTATTGAGTTTCAGTGCTAATTTAACTTCTTTAAAACCTAAACATTTATAAAGGTTTTTTTTAATTTTTTTATCATTAATCAAAACTTAAATAAGTTTCTAATCGCGCTTTATTTTTCTTTACATCTCATAATATTTAAAATAAATTTTTAATTCTTATAAAATATATAATTTTTATTTTTAACTTATATCAAATATATTTATTAGATTTTCATTATTCTAAAATTTCAAATTACTGTTTTAGTTGTCAATATTTATTCATTTTTAGTAGTTAATATTTATTTGAATTAATACATCAGGATTATATCACAATGTTATTTAGTATTTGAAATAACCATTTAACACTTTTATTCAACATACAAATAGTTATATAATATTAGAATATTAAGAATAACAAACAATAAAACATTAATTTTACAGAAAATAAAAATAAAAGATAGTTTTTTATTAAAATAAAATCAACACTCATTTACATACATACTGAAAACATATTTTTTTTATATGAAATATATTTTTTCTATAAATATTTCTTATACAAAGATTTTTATGTTTATATAGTTAATAACATAAAAATTTAATAAATGTATACTTTACTTTAATTGTTCATTAGATTATAAGTCTATGTCATTTTCTGAAATCTAATAATATGCATATAAGTAATCTAGTTACTAAAATAATTCACCACTTAAACATTTGTTATACAAGTTTTTTGTACTCTATTAAAAAATTCTGCAATATTTTTTGTGATTTCCAATTATGTTTGAAATCAATTTTATTTAGTTCTATTTGATAAATCATGTTTTACTCTAAAGGAATTATTTCTATATATAAAAAAAATACATTGAAGAAATCAGGTACATCTATGGAAGTATGGTTAAATATGATTTAGTCTAAAATTTTGACACAAAATTGAAATTTGTTTAATGTTATATATTTTAGTTTTTAAATTTTAAAAAAAATAAATGAATATAATATTTTAACTCGTTAATTATTTTATATGTTAAACATGTTTTTCAACCGAAATTGAAGTGAAAAGATATCAAAGAATAGAAACTTGAATGCTAGTTCGAAACATGTTTGACATGTCAAAAATATTTAATACTGAATTATAATAACTACATACATTCTCTTTTAAAGTTTGAAGACTCAAAATATATCAAAATTTTATAATTTTAATTTTACATCAAAATTCAATAATTAAAAACATAATTAATCTAATATTTTTGAAGATTTAATTTGTTTAAGTCAATAAATCTTAAAAAAAAATTAATTAATCTAATATTTTTATAAAAATATTTAGAATAGAAAAATAACAACAACTTTTTAAATTTAAATTATGTAAGGTCACATCGTGTATATATATATATATATATATATATATATATATATATATATATATATATATATATATATATATATATATTTATTATATAAA
>Ga0214545_1004340_pt1 | contig 26608 bp, 6 predicted proteins | sample CNSS4metaG_FD_160064 | JGI IMG/M metagenome (GOLD analysis project Ga0214545, IMG submission 160064) | Root nodule microbial communities from cowpea collected in UCLA plant growth center, Los Angeles, California, USA - CNSS4 | ecosystem: Host-associated > Plants > Roots > Nodule | place: USA... | reverse complement strand
CACAATTCATTCTTAATACGTTACACTTTATCATTCAACTCAACCAAGTTTGTTTAACAAACACCTACTGTGTGTTTTTTGTTTTTTCATTGTTTTGATATAACTAAAGTAGGAGTCAGAATCAGAATACTTCTCGTATATATGCTCAGCCTAAATTTTAACTTATATGTTTAATTATAATTTTCTTCTTTGTAATTTCGATCTTAATTTTTGCTTCCAGTAATTTTGGTTGAATTTTTAATTTATTCAATTTTCAATTTTAAAATGCTCACTATTAACTTAATGTTGATTAACTAAATGTCCTTCTCGTTGATAACATAAAAACTATCAATAAATATTTTAATTAAAATGTAAACATAAAATAAAACTAATAACAATATTTAAAAATATCTATTAATAATAATTTTTATTAGTTTGATTTTATATTTGAATAAATTAAAATAATTATTAATTTATTTTTCAAGTTATTATATTGACTTAAGCATGCTTGATTCAACAAAGTTAAGTGTAAGTATACATTTCAAAATTAAAAATTGAATAGAGTTATGGGTAATTGAAATGAAGAAATTAATTTTTGAAAAAAAAAAAGAATAAATTTTCTGTTATCGGCTTCATACATACGATCATATGAAATGATTGAATTTCTGTAGAATTATTTTGCCATCAATAAAGGTAAAAAAAACGTATTTTTAAATTTTTTAATAATCAATCAACCATTCCTTGGCAAAATACATTTGTCTCTAAGTTAAAAGAAAACAAAATAACTTTATTATTTTATATACGTCATAATAAAAAGATAAATACAAAAGCATGGAATTTTACATATTTAATTTGTAATGAATAAAGTATTTTTCTAAATAAAGGGCTGAGTGCATATACTTCAATTCTTAAACCATCGATATAACTTATTTCAAATATACTTCAAATTGACAGTATGGATGCATGTAACACACTTCAAAATCTTATACCAATCACTTAATCAATTTAATAAAATAATAAATGTATTACCATTGGAGTTGTTTGTTGTTGGATATCTGAAGCAGTTGTCACCTTATGTATGACAGAGTTAGACAATTTTGGACATGCCTCACAATGTAAATATTTAAGACTTGGGAGATGTGCACGACAATATTCAGGCCAAATGTCAATTAGATTTGCTAAATTCCGCAACGCCAGAGTACCCAAATTAGACAAATTTCTTCCTATATCAGTCTGCTGGAAACTCGAGTACTCTGCAAGATTATGTTCTTTTTCACTGCCAAATACATACTTCAATTTTTCATTCCATTCAATCCTCAGTCTTTCCAAACTTACTAGCCCTTCGAATAAAAACACAGAGAATATATACTCCAAATTGTCACAATGATCAATTTCAAGAGTCTTTAATTTTTGGAGCGTCAAAGAAGAATGACTTTGAGTGCTTGAAAGAATATCATTCTCTTCTTCTATTATGTGTCTCAGTGATTTGCAACTATATATTCTTAGAACCTCTAACAATTTTAGAGTTCGGACAACGGATGGCGTGAAGAGAGAAGTTAGCATTGGACATTTTGATATTCTAAGGACCTTCAGATTGCAAAGCGTTGAGTTCCTTGGAAAGGATATGCTGTTCAATTTACAACAATCTTCTATCTCGAGCTCTTCTAAATTTTTTAGAGAACATCGTGAAGAGGGATCGCAAAACACCTCTCGAAGGTTGTATAAGTTTTCCAAACTTAAGTAAGCAAGGGTGGATAACACAACTTTTGTTTGAAGCAAATCGAAACTAGTGTTGCCATTGATAGTGCTATCAATCAGACATTCTATCTTTGAACAATATTTGAGTGATAGAGCAACCAACTGATTCATGCCATGTGGATCCATGGATGGGATTATATTTTTATAATCTCCCTCAAGGTCTGTTAAATCAAGGTATTCTGCTCTTATAAAGAAATCCTTGATTGGTGATGATATAAAACTTTGAACAGCAACATCAAACCTATTTATTGATAAACTTCTAGATTGTGCATATTTTTTCCTAATCTCTTCATCAAAATAATAATCCTTACCACTTCTTATAACATACCTTTGTAATTTGGAGAAAGAGACATCATGTGGAAAGGCCTTTTCATAATTGATCAAATACAAATATAATTCTTCAAGCTGCAAACATATCCCAATAATTTTGTAAACTTCAACATTTTCAATTTTCTTAATCACACATCTGTACAAATCCAAAAGCCTCAACTTCTTTAATTTTATAATCCCAACAGGCAAATCATCAAAATAAGAGTCACTCAAGTCAAGAATCTCCAGTTCTTGCAGTTGTTCCACAAAAGATATGTCACCTAAATCATGACCCCTCAAGCATAGTGTTCGAAGGTTTTGTAATGACTTTAATGACACTTGCAAAGGAAAAGCACTTCCATACCACCGATCAAAATTTAAGATTGCTAAAGTTTTAAGTTTTTCAAGGCTTTGAAGACACCCATCTGATAATTCTACGCCCATTAATCCAGAAGAAAGCAGGAGAATTTCAAGTGTTGGACAAATTATTTTAAAATTGAGAACATCATAACTTTCCAAATCCCATACGGCTATTGCTTTCGTATCTTTCAGTGTTTCATCATCTGCCAACGCTCTTGGGTCCACTTTAGTACGTGTGAAAATTGCTTTACCACTTTTACGAGCAATCCACAAGGCTACATCACGAACCAAATCATGCATTTTTACCCATTGTTTTTCTTTTACATGCATTAACAAAAAGCAATTCTTCAGCATGTCAATAGCTTCATCCATCTCTCTCCTTGCATTCTCCATCGTTCCAAATCTCCCAATTCTATCAAATCCCCTTCCAAATCGAAATAAATCTTCCAAATCTATTTCACAATCCTCTGGAAACATAGAACACAACAATAATAAGGATTGTGCCAATGGGTTTGTCAAATTATTGTAACTTAATTCAAGACAAACATAAGGACTTGTAAATCCTTTTGGAACATCTAGTGGCTTAGAATTTTCTAGCCTTGACAATGCTAACTCAAAATTTGCAATAGTTTTCTCCTTTAGTGTGCTTCCCACGGTCACAATTGCAATGGGCAATCCCTTACATTCATTAACAATTTTTCTTGCCACACCTTTCAAACCTTCTGAGGAGTCATCAGTTATGTTTGCATAATGTCTGAACAAAGTCCAAGCTTCCTCGTCACTCAAAAGATTAAGTTCAATTATACTTTGGCATTGCATAAAAGTGCATACTTCTCTGCTTCGAGTTGTTAGGAGTATGCAACAAGCTTTACTAATTTCATTAAGTGGAATACCTAAAGCTTCAAAGTTTAGTTTTTCCCATACATCATCCAAGATTAGAAAAGTTGAACCTTTTCTTAACCTCTCTGACAGTCTTTGTGCTCTACCTATATCTGATTCTTCCATTAACTTGAAGCCCAATTGATCAGCAATTTGATCTTGGATGCTTCTGATATTTATAGGTTGAGACACTGTTGCAAAGACAACCTTCTCAAAGATTTTCATCTCTTCAGCTTTTTTACCCACTTCTTTTGCCAAAGTAGTTTTACCTGAACCACCTAATCCAACTAATCCGATCATGAAAACACTTTTGTTGTTTAATTCTTCAAGAAGCTTGTTGTAAGATGCTTCTGTAGAATTGAACATAAAGAAATTATTAGAAGAATAGTACTTCATGCCTGGAAGTTCAGTAATCCTTGAAAATGGTTCAAGCTTGCTATTATGATCGAGCTCAATCATTTCAATTGTTTTTCTTTCTATTTCTTTTGCAAGAGAATATTGACATTTCCTTCTGAAATAGCTTGTGTTCACGCTCAATATTTTTTCTTCTAGCATTTGCACTTCTTCTAATACTTTTTCAGTATCTTTCAGCCACTTCTCAACGGCTGGCTCAACTTTTTCAACTTTATTTATGGCTTCTCTAATTCGATCCTTTACTCTGTCTCGAGTCAATTCCAATTGTTCTTTGGCATTTGGAAGACTCGAAGCAAAGTTTTTGAAACAACATAAGTATTGAGCATGATGTATAATGGGATGCACGGCATATTCTGCAATCTTTGATGCGATTGAAAGAAAAAAATCCTCCATTTTGAATTAATATAGTTCCTGAACAGGAATGAGTTCATCACTCTTTAGTTAATTACAAAATATTATCATCTCATATATTCTAGACATACATTATGCGGTTAAACGAAAATAAATAAAAATATGTGTCGTACATACCTTGATATATGTCGATATAAAATTACTAACAAAAAGTAAAAACCGACGTTGTTACAAATTGAATACCTTATTTTTATTTAAATAAAAACTAGTATTATGTAAACTATAAATTAATAATCATATATATTAATGTGTAAAGACTAGGTTGCACAAACATCATAAGAAATAATTGAAACTATAGACCTTTGAGAAAAGTTAAGCGTCATACGAAAAGTTATATATATATTTTTTTTGACACATTTATTATTTTCATATTTCTTTATTATAGTTACTTGTTTTTATTTTTTAAAAGAAACTAGAATTCTTACCTTTCAAATGTATGTGACAAATCTTTTTTATATATAATTATTTAAATATATCAATAAAAATAATTTTATTATATTTTTTCATGTGATATGACTTAAATATGAAGACAATAGTATAACAATAGAAGATTTTTCACAATTTATCATAGAAAATAATTTAAATTGAAATTAAAAATAATATAATGTTGATGCTAATAATTAAAGCAAACTCTTTTTGATACGCTTCTCAAACATAAGTCTAAAACTTTTTTATGATGGCCAACACCATAACCGTTATAGTGAAATCAATAAAATTTTAGAGCATTAAAACACACACATTATTTTATTAAAATTGAGGCATAAATCAAAATTTCACAACATAATGATGTGAAACATTAGAGGTAGGAATGAAAGTGAAATTGGACATGAGATACTTTAATTTAACAGTTCACATGAAATTAAATAAACTTGGAAACAATTTATATTTATCATGATGAGACTAATAGGATAAATGTATCAAAACATTAACGATTAATGAGGAGAACTAGTGATATTTTGAGAATCAAATATGATATCATATGAGAAGCAATTATAATAAGAAATGCATATTTAATAGTTAAATAAACTAATCAAAATGATACAAAATAGTTCTCTTTAAATTAATTGGCTGTAGGTTGATCTTCCATCTCTATATATTCATGAAATTGATACTACAATACTTTTTGTACTTGATTTAGATAAGGGATGAAAATGAATATGGCCATCAGCTGAAGCCAATTTGCCTAGTTTACATATATATTTGGTTTTTTTGGGGGAAAAATGGATTAGGCACTTCTATGAGATGTTATTTGATTATAAAGTTCAAATTAGGTAATTTAGAAAAGTATTTTAGGCTTCAATTTGATTTAAGTAAATATAAATAATTATATTTTTTGTATTAGGTTATTCTTATAATGTATTATCTATTGTTCCTATTTTAGCTATTGACTCAAGCATTTGATAAACCTCTGTTGGGTGGATGAAAATAATACATAATGTAAAGTTATATTTTGCCTAGGATAAGTTATAAAGTGAGTGTTAGTGGTTATATAATGAATTTTAAGTTTGTGGTTTTAGTCACCCTAAATCAAAAACACTTTTAAGCTTGTATTTGACTTTTCTTTTATACTCTTGTACAAGAGTGTTGTATGGTTTGGGTCAAATTCTTTCCTTAAAAGGTATGGGTGTACTTGGGATCAAAGGGTATCAGATAGTTATTTATGTGTTGTACAAATTTTCACATAGTGTTATTCTCTTGTTATTAGACAATGGTCGTGGTTTTCCTCCACTTTTGGAGTTTCACCTTATATTCTTGTGTTAATCTTATTTTTCTATTAGTAGAGTGATTCTTAGAAGGTAAATTAGGAATCTCCATAGAAGAAAACCCTTCATAGAAGAAAACCTATGTTCCTGAGCGCTCAAAGTTTAACTGAGCACCACCTAAAAATTTCTATAAATAAAGATCTCATGTCTTCATTTTAGGTATTGAGTGGAGGATCAAATATGTAATAGTAGATTAGGAATAAGTCTGTGAGGCAGAAGAAAGATACTCTTATTGCAAATCCTATGTGTAGATGTTGTTAGAATTGTATTGCATCATTCTATGCGTAGTTAAACTCTCTCATGTTGAGTTAGATATAATCAATTATAATTATTTGTACTTCTACTTTTTAGGTATTTATTTATGTTTTTATTCAAATTTTTGTGGTTTGATTTATGCTTTATTGCTTGGATGACTTGATCACTTATCTTATTTCAATAATTTGGATTGAGTTGGAAGATTGATCTTAAACTATGGTCCAATCAAACCATCACACTTTTGGTAGAGGCTCCCACATGTTCAACTAAGAATGGAGGAACTGTACTGGGTTTGGGTCTGAAGTCCTTAAGTTCTAGATTGCAGGAATAGGTATAGATCTACCATAGAATACTTACAGGATATTGAATGATGTGCATATTGAATAAACAAGATTTGTAGTAGTGGCGTAGAAGAAGAAGATATGAAACCCAATCATTGTCTTCACTCCATTTCATCTATATATATATATATATATATATATATATATATATATATATATATATATATAAGTATTTTTTATCGAAATCCAAAAACCCAAAAACTAACTACCAATATACTTGTTAAATTCCTATGGATACGATAATCCTCAATCGGTTGTACTACAACTGACTTGGTGCACTTGCCAATAGGTCATATAGTTGGATAACTCTTTTAAAACTTGATACTGTGTGGATGTTGGGGCTTTTGGGAGCTTAAGCCCAATGGACTAAAATTATCAACTAAAGTTTACCCATCATTGCCATTGTTTTATACAAGTCCAATGCCACCAAAACAGAGAGCAAAACCAATCCCAATGATGATTGGTGTTAGGCACGCCATTAGGAGGTTGTGAGGCGTCCACATAATTGAGACTTGGGCTTCCTTAGGTGTCCAGCAGGGAGAGGACTACGTTAGGCGCAAGTTTTGTTGATGTGACACTTTTTCCTTATTTATTCTTGTTTCCTCGAGAAAGAATCAACTTTGAGAGGTTTAAAGCACGAAACACTTTTGGAGAAAAGTAGGTTGCTATAGGGCTTTCGAGAACATCTCTTCATCCTTCTTGTATCTCCATCTTCTTCCTTTATTGAATTTGTATTCTTAGGCTCTCCATTATCATAGAGAGCTAAACCATTTTGTTGGGATAGATGTAACCATTAAAATCTCATTTATCTTGCATTGATTTTAAATATATATATATATATATATATATATATATATATATATATATATATATATCCATTAAATATTAGTATTCTTGTTTCATTGTTTAATTCTTGTTGTGAGTTGATCATCCATAGTTGGGTATTGGGTTCATTAGGTATTGGAACAAAATACCTAATGAAGCTTGTATCCAGTAGAGTTTGACTAATTAGTTGTCTTTAAACCTTAGTTGTTAAAGTAAGTTTGTTTATTAAGAAATTCAAGGAATTGACTCTTAATAAAAAAAATTATGTTCATTCTACTAAGGGATTATGGTTTTAGTAAACTTGTGGGTTAACTTTGGCATTAGAATAGAGAGAAGTTCAGTAATTAAATGCATGAGAGTGAGGTCGGTAAAATCTAACCTTGACAATAACATTTCATATCATTCCTAATTTTGTCATTGTCGATTATCTTCTAAAGTTGTTTTAATTGTTTATGCATAACTTTTATTTCTTGTACACATCACACATTATAGAAATATTGTGTAGTCTAGTTATTAATTACACAATTAATTAGTATTGTACAATTCCCTTAAAAACACGATACTTAGACTTTTTGATCCATGAAGATTTGATGCACTTGTCAAATTGCACCCTAAAATCTTTTTTATGATGGCCAACACCATAAAATTTATAGTGAAAGCAATAATAAAGTTTTAGAGCATTAAAACACACAACTTCTTTTAGTAAAATTGAGTCATAAATCAAAATTTCACAACATAATGATGTGAAACATTGGAGGTAGGAATGAAAGTGAAATTGGATGAGATACTTTAATTTGACAGTTCACAAGAAATTAAATAAACTTGGAAACAATTTATATTTATCATGATGAGACTAATAGGATAAATGTATCAAAACATTAACGATTAATGAGGAGAACTAGTGATATTTTGAGAATCAAATATGATCTCATATGAGAAGCAGTTATAATAAGTAATTCATATTTAATAGTTAAATTAATTAAGATCAAAATCATACAAAATAGTTCTCTTTAAATTGTTTGGCTGTAAGTTTATCTTCCATCTCTATATATTCATGAAATACTACAATACTTTTTGTACTTGATTTAGATAAGGGATGAAAATGAATATGGGGCTATCAGCTGAAGCCAATTTGCCTAGTTTACGTGTGTGTGTGTGTGTATATATATATATATATAAATATATATATATATATATATATATATATATATATATATATATATATATATATATATATATATATATATTTGGAAAATGAATTAGGCACTTGCATGAGATCTTATTTGATTATAAAGTTGAAATTAGGTAATTTAGAAAAGTATTTTAGGCTTCAAATTTGATTTAAGTAAATATAAATAATTATATTTTTGGTATTAGGTTATTCTTATAATGTATTAAATTATATTTATTTGCTTTCTAAAATATTAAATATGTTGACCAACATAAAATTTCAAAAACCAGTGTTCTTATTGAAGAAAAATTGTCATATATACAACCTTTGTTACAGAATAATTTTTTAAATTAAATTATTGTAAATCTTATTTTAAACCAGTAATTTTATCTACTATTATAAAATTGGGTTAAGTATGTTTTAGTCCCTGAACTTTGATCCAAAATTGGAATTCGTTCCTGTCTGAAACTTCAATACATTTTAGTCCCTAAACTTTAAAAATGAATGAATATAATTCTTTAAACTCAATTACGTTAACTCAACTTCTTTTAAGGTGTCGATCGCATTTTTCAATAGATATTGAACCAAGAATGTATCAAACAGTACAAAAAGCTTCAATATTAGCATGAAAATTGTTCGACACATCAAAAAAATTTAACATAATTTAGTTTAAAGAAATATCAGGAAAGATAATATATAATATATTTTATAAGCAACTTTATGATTGTAATCTATTGAAGATGTGAACTGAGAAACTTACCTGAAGATTTGTGCAGATAAATGTGAAGAAGAAGAAGAATTTAGGAGCAACTTGGCTGCGAAACACAATATTGATTGGAAGGTGTGGTGTTGTAATTTTAAAGAATGAAAAAAAATTGAGAAGGGAAAAGATGACATATAAGCAAAAAAGAAGTATGAAGTTCCTGAGTTTATAAGTAAGGTATAGAATTGATAAAGATGCTACTCATTCCTTAACTTTTGCGAGGTTTATGAATAACAAATTCTTTTTCCATGTTTGTGCTTTCGCCTCTGCCCAAGTTAGGAATATGCAATAAATGAGAACAAAATGTTTGATTAGAGAAACGCATTCTCAATACTGAAAAAGGATTTGTATCGTGACTTTAATTGCTTTAAACTCTCGATTTTGTTTACAAATCTTAATTGGTTTCTTAAATTTGTCACTTGTGTTAAGAAAATAATGTATTACATGATATTGTTAGTATGACGTAAAAGTAATAATATTATGGTGAGCGTCACGTCGTTGATTAGTCTCAATTTATTTCTGTATTTACTTTTTATTTTTTATGTTTATTATAACTTAATCTCAATTTAATTCTAATTTTTATTAAAATTAAATTAATCTAATCTCTCTCCAAATTTAACAAATTTAAATTTTATATAAATTTTATACTAATACTAAAATTAAATTTGATATTTTTATATAAATATTATAATGATATTTCTAAAATTACTTTAAAAAAAAAACATCTTTAATAAAATTAAATTTATATTTTACACTGAATTGTATCTAATTTTTCTGTTAAAATTATAAATTTAAAATTTATTTCAAATATATTTGAAATTTATATTTCAAAAAATTAATAATTAAATAATTTAATATATAAATATATAAATATTTGAAATATAAATTTAAATAAAAAAATAATATTAAAATATGAAATAATAAATTCATTAAAAATATACATTTCTTAAATATATAAATTTTAAATAAAATAAAATTTAAAAAAATAATAAGAAAAGTAGAAAAAATTACATACCGATATGTAATACAATATGAAATATTGTTAGTATAATATTAATAGAAATAACCTAATTGATATATATTTCAAAAATATAAGAGACAAGTTAAAATTTAAAAATTTAATTGAGGATTTCTAAACAAAACAAGAATTAATTGAGATTTTAAACTGATTTAAATTAGTAGTAAAATAATCACATTTAAAATTTATCTTAGAACAAAATATGAAAAGTTAGATAAGTTCGGGTGTGTATCAATTAGTCTGAAGATTAGAACAGCGTCGGCTATCCATTAGGGTGTACAGAGTCTCATTTCAGACTGCACCGCAGAAGTCCAAAGTTTAGAACGAAAATAATTCATAGTTCAGAACTAAAATGAAACTTAACTCTATACAAAAATTAAGAATCTAAAATCTATTTATCTTATTTAATATTATACAATTTAAAATACAAATTTTATATTCTAGACTATATAATCTAAAAATAGAGCTTTTTTTGGTTTTAAAAATAGGTCTGTACTTGGTTCTTTGTGGTAGGATAGTGTTCACAAGGTTATATAATATGAACAGGGTCAACATATAACATTTGAGATCAAATTGTGACAGTGAAATTTTAGAAAATTGAAAGGTTGAAAATTTGAATTGATAAGAAAAGTTTAATTTTCTTTTAAGTAAAGAAAATATTTACGAAGAAATTTATCCCAAAGTTAAAGTATTTTTTTTACATGAGCTCCATTATAATCTACTTTCTCTTTGCAAAAATTGGTAAATTACTGAATCAAAGCCATTCAAGACTTCATTGATCGTGTTCTCAAGTTGAGGATAACCCAAATTTAATCACACGTAAGATAAGTCGGTAGCCATTGCAGGCTCCTTGTTTTGCTTCATAAGCTCTTCCAGAAGTCATTTTAAACATTATTTAGTTTTAACTAATACAAAAAGAGTCATTTTTACTTGGTACGAGTTTATAAAAATTATATAAACGTTACCCATGCATGAAATGCTTTCAACAAAAATGGTATATATTTTTTTTAATATCTAATTTGTTTCTCTAATTTTATTCTATTTTTTAAAAATACCCATAATTTTTTATTTATTCAATTTGTTCTTTTAATTTTTTTTAAAATGTTCAATTTGGTCTTTTTCATTAGATTAATGTTGACGCCGTATCCATGTCACATGTCATGTTATTTTCATATATATACTTGATTTCAATCTAATCCTTTTATTTTTAATTTTGGTCCAATTTAGTCTTCTATTTTTTTTTAAATGAAACAATCAGGTCCCTCTCACATTTTAAACTAAATTAGTAATTAAATATAATTACAACTTATATATATACATTTATATATACATGTTAAATTTAAAAAAAAAATATTTATCAAAGTATTCCACCTAAATATTCAAATTTTTTTACATTTTACATAAAAAAATCCCTATTTAAATTTATAATATTTTAAACATTATTTAATTTTAACTAATACAAAAAAGTCATTTTTACTTGGTACGAGTTTATAAAAATTATATAAACGTTACCATGCATGAAATGCTTTCAACAAAAATAGTATCTCCTTTTCTTTTTTTCACAAAGACGAGGCTGAGTTAGGAGTGATCATGGATTGGATTTTTAATGATCCAATTCATATTCATTTTGGATCCAAATAATTGGATTAGATTTTCGATGCAAATCCATTTTTTTAGAAAAAGTAAATTGGATTTTTTTTTAAATATAGATCCAAATATTTGGATCAAGTTTAAATCCAAATCCAAATATGTGGATCAAGTTCAAAATCTAAAATCCATTTTTCATAAAATAAATTTAAATTAAATTTTCTAAAACTTGTGTCCATAGAGCTGACACCATAGAATTTGACAGATTTTTTGTTGGGGTCAAAGAGGCCAAATTTCAGCATGGGACGAACTCGACTGACTTTCGGCCGGGACTGACCGATTTTTGCGAGCCCAACCGAATTTTGGTCGAGCTCGACTTGGTCGATTTTGGCCAAATTTTGGCAGGGGTCGACTGGGCTGAATTTTGGCCTAGGTCGACTCGGCCGAATTTTGGCTGAGGTCGACTCGGCCAAATTCGAACGAATTTCGGTTGGGGACGACGTGACCAAATTTGGGCCAAGGTTGACTCAGCAAAATTTCAGTCGAGATCGACTTGACTGGATTCGACCGAATTTCGGCCAAGGTCGATTTTGCCTAATACAACCAAATTTTGGCCAGAGCCAACTTGGCCAAATATGGCCACATTTGGGCCAGGGCCTGATCATTCAAATTTCGGTCAATGTTGACTCAACTAAATTCATTGGTCAGGACCGACTCGACTAAATATGGCCAATTTTTTGTTAGGGTTGTCTCGGCCGAATATAGTCAAATTTTGTTTAGGTCGACTCAGCTAAATGCAGTCAAATTTGGGTCGGGGTCAACTCGACCAAATACTTCCAAATTTTGTCCATGACCAACTGGGTCAAATTTCGATCGGGACCGACTTGACTGAATTCGACCAAATTTCGTATAGGGTCACGCCAACTCAGTCAAATATGAGTAAATTTGGGCTAATCCGTCTCAACATTTAACTTAACCTAACCAAAAATATAAAATGAAAATTTGGATTGGATATTTTGGATTATCCATTTTGAAAATCTAGATTTAGAGAATGAATATCCAATCCATAAAATATATAAAATGTATATCAGATTGAAATCCAGATCCAATAAAATAAATTTTAAATAGATTGGATTTTTAATAAAATGAAAATTAAATGGATTGGATTAAAGAAAACGTGGATTAGATCATGAAAATTGAATTTTGTACCTAACTCTAGACCGAGTGATGCAAACTTCTCAACTAATTCCTCTTTATAGCACCAATATTCAATTGATTATAACCCATTGCAGTTATGAGTGATTTCATTAAGAAAGAAACTTTGTTTTTCAGCAAAAAGACTTCCATCTTCGTAGCTAATTCTCCTCACAACCTCTTGTTCATTTAAAATGTGCGATTGGCCTTTTTTAGTTTAAATTAAATCAAGTTTGAAGCTAGTTAATAACTTCATGGATCAAGTCAAACATTGAATATGTATTAATTAATATAGATTTGTCTCAACTATAAATATAATAATTATCAAGTGGAAAATTGGATGTATTATTTGAAATATATATATTCGTCAACTTGAAGTAGATTACTTTTGTTTAAATCTTTCTTTCTTTTTTAAGAAAAGTGAATATCTTTAGTTTTCATTGAATTTTCTTTTTGTACTCTTCATTTGGTACTTGGTACGTATATGCTGGTACATGCTGACGTTTTTTTTTTTTCATATTAATAATCGTGTATAATCAACATGTGATTCGATAATATATAACTTCAGAAATATAATTAAACAAAACTACACGTACAAAAGTACTGAAAGCCCAGAGGGAATAATTAAAACTCCAATTAATTGGAAGAAATTGGTTCAATAACTATAGATAAATGGTAAAATGAAATGAACATTTTCTAACGAGCGAGAATGCATATTAATGTAAGAGACAAGTATATTTTCTCAGTCTCCCAAAAAAAATTAAATTTTAGAAAAATTTATGAGATTGTTTTAGAAACTAACTTATTATAAACTAATTTCAGTTTATACAAATATTTATAAAATTGAAATTAGTTGACATTGAATACTTCTTTTAATTTGAAGAGCTAGTAAATTAGCTGTGGTGTTACTTTTTCTAATTTTTTTCGTTATTAATTTTTGCTGTTTTTCTCATGCAAGTTACTTGTTGAAGAGCAAGCGACAGTGACGAAATTGATGGCCTTCTTCGACAACTAAACTCACAATTCCTCGTTGCCATGGCGACCAAGTCAGAAGTTTAGCTTTACCACACTATCTACTGTACGAAGTTTTCAATGCTGATACACTTATATATTATATTATAATCCACATGTTGCTTCTCATGATTCGTAACATTTATTTGCAAGTTATTATAACAAACATTTTTCATTTGACCTGTTGTTGTGTTCTTCCAGCAAGAGCTTATGATCTGTTTCCCGTTCTAAGGTAAAACCATCAAACCAGTGTGGTTTTGTAGCTGCTGCATGTGCATGTCATTTTGAACATATACATATCTTGAAAGGGTATTCATATAAATTCTAGTTTAGTTTTATTACAGCTTCTGAGCTTTTCAACTAATAAAGAAGAGTCAGAAATCCATGAATGTCTCTAACTGGTTTTGTTGTTGCCAGGGCAAGAAAAAACACTTAGCAAAGTTTATTAAGGGAAAAATATTGAATAAGTTGTGGCCGTTTCAGCTAATAAGATGTATCTTTCAAAGGGATGTTGTAAGTGTGAAGAAGTTCTTCTGCTGTTTTTGTGTTTATACTGCTACTTTCTATTGGCTACTGGTTTGATCACCGATCCAACTGAAGGTATACCTTTTTACTTTTCCTGTTTTTCAATTTCCCCAATTTTTTCAAGTTTCTATTCTACTAGTATCTTTTTAATCATTCATTAGCGATTCTAGAAGTGATATATTATTAGAAAATCTCATATTATATAGGATTTTTTTTACAAATTTGTTAAAATAAATTAAAAGAAAAGAGTTTTTTTTTCTATTTTTTTAAGAATTTTAATTGACAGGTAATTTCTTTGTAAGTAATTATTTATTACCAAATTATAAAATTTGCAAGTATTTCCTACAAAATTTGTTGTGAAAAAGTGTTTTATACAAAATATTTTACAAAATAATTGGCAGCAATTTTCTACAAAATTTTTTTTTCATAACAAAATTTATATATACTTTTAAAAAAATTTTCAAAATAAAATTGACAGAAAATATGAGTTTTTTTAGTATATGGTGTGGGTTTCAAGGTGTGTGCTACCACAAGATTTATTTTCTTCAACTATGCATACCAACAATTCTTCTAATAACATTCTTTTATTCTTTATTAATGAAAATTGATTCAAAATTACACAATACTAGAGAAGAAAAAACTGTATCAACCAAATTTTATGTTTTTTTTTATCAAATTTTAATTAATGAAATAATAATGTAATTTTCATGTATGTTTTCGCAAACATCATGTCTATTTATGGCTTTATAAATAGTAATATTCAGATTCACTCACTAAACATATTCAATCATAAAAACAAAATCTCCTTTGTAGAATGATAAGAAAAGAAAACATAACACGCTTATAACAAAATATATCTAATGAACGCGTGGGTTTAATCCTCAAGTTAAAGTTAGAAAATAAGCATATATTTGTACATTAAAATTGAGATTTAAGGGGGAAAAGGAGAAATATCAATATGAACACAAGTTTTAAAACTGATTAATTACTTGCGCATTTTTTTTCTAGAAGAATTAAAATTAAATAATGGTCAAGTTAAGTTTATTTATCGAGTGGTGAAGTCAACTGTCACGAGGGGACAAAAAAGTCTCCACTTATCAGGATTCAGATTAATAATATGAAAATCGATTGGCCCTCACGCGCATAGAAATAAAATTGTGTAATAAGATGAAAATAAAATACTCTTGTCCAATAAAGTATCAATTTATAGAATTGAACTATGATATTTTATTCACTTATAGACTTAATGAAAATTTTAAACCTAATACTTCATTTCTTTTGACAGGTGATTAGTTAGATGAATTTAATGCTTATTATAAAAAATTAATAAGTAGGGAAAATTATTAAAAGATTCTCTTAATTTCAGATAACTCTTAAACTTACAAGTTTATCTATATGAACATGTTATTTAGTAGTTATATTAAACAACATGTGCACATGTTATATCCCTAATCATCACATAAACAAATTCAAATTATATGGTCATAATTAGTTTAAAACTATGAATTACAAAATATTTTAAACAAAGAAAAAAATACTTATAAGGACATGATGTCATGGAATTTGAATAAATAATTTAATAGTTTTGATATTTTTATAAAAAGCCAAACTAGCTCTTTCATTAATGGTTTGTTTTACAAATATACTCTTAATTTTGAATTATATTTATCGGAGTTTCTTAAATTGTATGCTTTTGAGAGTCTAACTTTATCTATTCTAAAAGAAATGAGAGAGATTAAAAGAACTAAAAATAATAAAAGCATTTAGGAAGCAATAAAATTGAAACAATACACATTAGTTGAGAGAGTAAAAGAATTAAAATTAATAAAAACATTTAAAAAATAACAACATTATATGATTGGTTAGTGTTAAGGATAATTAAGTTGGAAAATAAAATGTACAGAAATTTTAACATTACTTATTATTTTTTTAATTTTTATAATTGAATCCTCTGTTAGTTTCCTTTGTATTATATTGCAGTGCACTTTTAAGTAAGAACAAATGGTCTCTATTTGAAATCTTTCTCTTAGAAAGAGCTCTTAGCCATTTGTTTCATAGCTTAAAAATTTTAAACATATCCAAAAGAACATTCCAAATTGTTTTTCATCTCCCTCTTTCGACAGATTCTGTGAATAAACAGAGTAAGTATGACAAGACTTTCCCCAAGTAGATTTTCACCTCTGAAAAAATATATACATAATTAATTCAAAACTATTAAAAATTTAAGAAATGTTAAGAAAGACAGGTGTAAATTTTAAGAGTAGAATAATCACTTGATACGATGTTTAATGTGTTTTCATAGATTTTTATTGACAATATATGATTTCATATGCATTATCTTGCAGTTGACGCATTAAGAATCATAAAAGGAAGTTTGATAGATATTAATGGAAATTTGAGCAACTGGGATCGCAGAGATCCATGTACATCTAACTGGACAGGAGTTATGTGCTCCGATACAACACTAGTGGATGGCTATCTACATGTTAAACAACTGTATCACTTTAATTCTTCACTCTAAACTCATTCTTATTCTTCTGTATAAGCCATGTTAACTCGTTTTCTTGCTTCAAACACATTCACAATAGTTTTCACTTTTATATTTTCCTGTCTGTAGGCATTTACTGAACATGAACTTGTCTGGAACTTTGGCACCAGAGATTGGACGCTTATCTTATCTGGAAGTCTTGTAAGGCTGTGGTTGCATTCATGTTTCTAATCACATATGAACATTGTCAATTTTGCAATTTCTAGATTTCACAGTTTTTCAAGATTATAATAGCTTCTAATTACTTTCTTCTAATAATAAAGCTTTTACTTTATATTCTTGGAAGGGACTTTATGTGGAATCACATAACTGGGAGTATACCGAAGGAAATTGGCTTTATCAATCCTTTGAGACTGTTGTAAGTTGAAATAAATTTTTCTTCTTGGCCGGTAGTAACTCTGTAGTTTTTGTCACCTTAGTTGTTCTGAGTCCTTTTACTCACATTAGTGCACGAAACAGTGTTGTCTTAGTAAGTTGAAGTTAAATTACTTGTTTCTGTCTGTAATTTTGCAGACTTCTGAATGGAAATCAACTAACTGGTGAGTTACCAGAAGAGCTTGGGTTTCTTCCATTCCTGATTCGATTGCAAATAGATCAGAACAATATCACAGGACCTATACCTTTATCATTTGCAAAACTCAACACCACTGTACATTTGTAAGGTTCTCTACAATGATTCTTTACATTAAAAACTTGTTACCTGAATTTTTTTTGTTTCTCTTCTACCTTTGTTTTTCTTTCTCAAGAAACGCAATAAAAATAGTGTTTTCCCCTACTTGAGCAGTCACATGAACAACAATTCACTCAGTGGGCAAATACCAGCACAACTCTCCAGCTTAGGAAGCCTTCTTCACCTGTAAGTTATTTGGTGACATGATTGCAGTTATTCACATATTTTTCTTGGTTTTATTTAATCGTTCACAGACAAGCCTATATATGTTGTTGACAAGATGTATTTCTGGACTTTCAGTCTTCTTGACAACAACAACTTTACAGGACATCTTCCCTCTGAGCTCTCTGAGATGCCAAGCTTAAAGATTCTGTATGATTTATTATGTGTTGTATGGTGTATGCATGTCTTTAAGCTCATCTGGTTTTCGTTTTGTTTTGGCTGAATCAGACGCATGTTCTTTATAAAGTTGATGACATCTCAGTTTGCTTCCACTTGGTTTGAATCTCTGTTGGTTGTTCCACTTTTCTTTTCTTATATCTGATTATATAACCTTATTAGTTAACATGTCAGGCTCTATAAATTATATATAATCTTATTTCAAATATAAGGTACCATTGGATCAGTTATTTCCTTTGTAACATATTCTTCAGATATTAATTTCCATGAATTTATGTTATGCTGCTCCCTCCCATCCATAATATGTAATCCTTAAAAACTGACCTTGTGATGTATAATATTCAATTTCATGTGGGTGGCAGAACAGGGCGGGGGCAGAGAATTACATTGACTAGGATCAGTATGTACTTTATCATTTTATTTAATGTATTTCATGGATCTTCTGGTTCTTGCAGTCAACTTGATAACAACAACTTTGGTGGAAATAGCATTCCACGTTCTTATGCAAACATGTCAAAATTGATAAAACTGTAAGTCCATTTTTTATCCCTTCTCTGTAAGTATGTTAACACTACAAAGCGACCTAAGGTGCTGGGAATCTTTGTGATCTGATGTACAAAGGAATTTCAGTTAAACATTGGAATTGAATTTAAGTATAAAGGTCCAAAATTTAAAAAAAAATAATAATCGTGGATATTGTTTAGTGGAAAAATGATAGTTAGAAAGTTTATTAACCGGTTGAATACGCAAAAACGATATAGAGGTTCAAATTGTTTTAGAAAAGTTTTATTTCCTCTAATGTAAGGTTGATTATATGTTGTTATTTGGTTACTTGGTTTTATCAGGAGTCTTAGGAACTGCAACTTGCAAGGACCAATCCCTGATTTGAGCACGATACCACGCCTTACGTATCTGTAAGAATTCAACTCAGTTTATGCATTGATTTCTAGGATTCTAAAATGAAGTGCCTCACTTGGCATGATGATGTACTTGTTCAAAAGACAGTACATCTAAGACTCTAACGGTTTCTACTAATTGTTGTTTGTGTATATTCCAGTGACCTCAGTTTGAATCAGTTGAATGAATCCATTCCAACTAATAAGCTTTCAGACAATATCACAACCATGTAAGAACCTCTATTGCTTAAATAACTTACAAATCTTCAAAATATGGATATTCCTCTGTTCACCATTTGGTGTGACAATCTTCAAAATATGATTATAATGATTTCATATTATTTTACTGTTTGACCTCTGAAGTTGTCTGCAGTGATTTCTCAAACAATAATCTTATTGGAACTATTCCATCCTACTTTTCTAGTCTTCCACGTCTTCAAAAGCTGTAAGTTGTCTTCTTCTTTTTGATCCTCATCCTTTCTTCTACAACAAACAGCATTGAATTACATAACCAACGTTGTAAACTGTTTGAGTTTATATATACCACCTTACGTCACAACATATTTTGACGTATTCCAAATTAATTAATATATGTTTTTGATTTCTAATTATGTAAAAATTGTTGTAAAATCAATGATTAATGAACACATGTCTTTCTCTGACAGGTCAATTGCAAACAATTCACTGAACGGAAGTGTTCCTTCTACCATTTGGCAGGACAGGGTTTTAAATGGATCAGAAATGCTTCGCTTGTAAGACATGAAATAATAATTGGGCAACTTTTCTGTCGTACCTATATGTGGAAGCATGCGTATGTGTGCCCTTTTTCCTTTTCATTTTGATGTTCTTCTCATATTTCAGGGACATGGAAAATAATCAACTTACAAGCATATCAGGCAGTACAAATCTTCCTCCAAATGTCACCCTCTGGTATGATTCTCACCTTATTTCTTTTCCAGGTTCTAAATTTTCATTCTTTTAAAACTCAGGCTTTACACAGTCACCCCAGTTACACACTCACTCTAATCTCTGCATTTAAATTTATCATTTCCTTGTTTTCATTCTATATGTCTTAAGTTTGACATTCCCACTTTAAATTTATTACGTCTTTATATCAGTAAATTTGTAGTGTTTATTTTTTGACATCTCTGAAACTTATGATTCAATATGTATACAATCCAAGATTAAAATTCATTTTTTTGTCATTCACAATTTATATTTGAATTGAGATTCAATAACTGTGCTTTGAAAGTTACTATTTTTCAGGCTTGAGGGAAATCCTATGTGCTCAAATAATAACACCTTAGCTCAGTTCTGTGGATCTGAAAGTGACATTAGCGTCAATGGTAACTTCAGTGTTACCTGTCCCACCCAAGCATGCCCCCCTCCCTATGAATATACTGTGGACTGTTTCTGTGCTGCCCCGTTGGTTGTTAACTATCGATTAAAAAGTCCAGGATTTTCAGATTTCCGCACTTACACGAATGCATTTCAGAGCATGATGTCAAGGGGTCTTAAAATACGTATTGATCAGTTCTATATTCACAAATTTGAATGGGAAGAAGGTCCTCGTTTGGGAATGAACTTGAAGCTTTTTCCCATGTATGTTGATAATAACAGCTCTCATCTTTTCAATACAAGTGAGGTTCTTCGGCTCAGAAACTTGTTCTTAGACTTTGATCTTCCAACCAATGACTTGTTCGGACCTTTTGAGCTTCTAGACTTCATTCTCCTGGATCCTTACAGGGATGGTAAGTCACAGAAACTTCTTACGGTTCAGTCTATTAATTGAATTGTTCGTATAACATTTTTGTACTTGTGTCAGTAGTTCTCCTGTTCTTGTTAGTATAATTCATGTCTCATACTTTTTATGTGTCAGTATAAGTCATTTTTTTTATTTGTTTTACGTTTATTCTCATACTTTTTATATTATCACAGTGATTGTTGCCTCTCCAAGTTCAGGGATCAGCAAAGGAGCACTGGTTGGAATAGTCTTGGGTGCAATTGCCTTTGCAGTTACTTTTTCTGCAATCGTTACAATGCTCGTATTGAGAATACGTTTGAGAGATCATCGTACACCTTCCAAACGGACAAAAGGTGAGTACCTTAAAATGAATAACCTAGCCTATGATTATTTCTTCTCTTTGACTTGTCTCCAGTGCTTTGCTCTGTCACAATCCGAAGTCTAGATCTTACTATGAATTTACAAATGCAAACCATTTCTACTTTGTTCTTAACTAGTCAAGAATGTGGTGATCAAGATACATGTTAAACACAGACTTCTGTTTCTTTCACAGCATCTAGGATCTCAATAAAAATTGAAGGGATAAGATCATTTAATTTCGAAGAAATGGCAGGCGCTACGAACAATTTTAGTGACTCTGCTCGAATTGGACAAGGTGGGTATGGGAAGGTTTTTAAAGGTCTTCTTCCTGATGGCACTGTTGTTGCCATAAAGCGTGCACAGGAGGGTTCCCTGCAAGGTGAGAAGGAGTTTCTTACAGAAATAGAATTGCTATCAAGGCTACATCACCGCAACCTTGTGTCTCTTATTGGATACTGTGATGAAAAGGGTGAACAGGTAATTTTTAGTTTAAAGTTCAGAAATGTAAACTCTAACCGAACCTGTTATAGTAAAAGCTTTAGTAATCTTTGATTCTTGATTTATTTTTGAAAGTTCTGTTTCCATAACTTCAATTATGTTGTCGTGTTGTGTTGGATGCACAAGGATACGGATTGTACAAAAGGATGTAAATGCATAGAATAACTATCTCTTAAATGCTAGTTCATTCTGGGAATGGTTTATTTTCTCCGTCTGATTTACAATTTTGGACATGTAGATTTTGGTTTATGAATACATGCCAAATGGAACGCTAAAGGATCACCTCTCTGGTAAATCTTGTACCTGTATATCTAATTCGTTGCACTGTCTGATAACTTAATATAATGTCAGTTACATTTTATAGTTGAGTCTGTCATAAAACGAAGTCTTGTTTTCTGGTTTTTCTCTGAACTATATGCACTTGATATTTTTATGACAGTTTATTCAGAAAAACCTCTTACTTTTTCCATGAGGTTGAAGATTGCTCTTGGGTCAGCTAAAGGTCTTGTGTATCTACACACGGAAGTAGATCCTCCAATATTTCACCGAGATGTGAAGGCCACCAATATATTATTGGACTCCAAGTTCACTGCAAAAGTTGCTGACTTTGGACTTTCACGACTTGCCCCAGTCCAAGATACACAAGGAAACGTGCCTGGTCATGTATCTACTGTGATAAAGGGGACCCCGGTAAGGTTTTCATCAATGGGTTTTGTTTTTCTCTGAAATTGAGTGTGTTCATATTCAGGATAAAATTAGAAAGAATGAAACACCATTCTACATTATTTAAATATAAATGTTGAACGATGCATTAGTAGTACACATGACCCTACCATCCCACCCAACCTTTTGTAGTCACTAGGATCAATTTCCTTATGTTCTCATACCTTTGGTAATTTTCAATGTCATGAATCTAACCTTTTGCCAACAATACAATCCCTCCAATCTTCTTCATATAACTCTCAAAAGTTTGCCTTTTTGTGGAGGTGGGGGGAAGGAAAATATTTAGAAATATGTGTCTGTCTACTACAAGGAAACAATCATTTACCTACATGTGTTCGCTACCTTCAATATATACCAACCACCGATTCCATAAATACCTGTGTTTGTTCTCTTTAAATGCTATGAATTTTGTTTTTCCATCGTATCTTCATTAAATCACATACAACACCATCATTTTCTGGTGGTTTTGAACCTTCCCTAGTGATTTTCATTTTCGTTTGGTTTATCACCGGTCTACTAATACCTAGATTTAGTCATGCACATCTTAGTAGTTCATAATACGCTTTATACTTCTTGAGAGAATTACAAAATAATATGAAATTTTGGATTTCTTAACATACTAGAAAATGTGATGACGGTTTCTCAACAACCATTTTCCAGCAAGTGCACTGGTGCGTAGTAGTATCAACAAGTATCGTATCCACATGGATATAGCAAGTATATTGGAAGTTTGATTTTTGGATTTTTTTTTTTTTATTGTGATGAAGAGTGCATGTAAAAATAAATAGTAGTAATTAGATTGAGTGGAGTAGAGGCTATCAATTGATTTCATCTCATCTTCTTCTACTATACCATTACCATATTGTTAAGTTATTATGCAAATCATTCAATGTCTTAGGAGTACTCTTTCTATGTAGACTGAGGTTCATCCTGATACACTAAAACCTAAGGATTTCAAATCCAGTGTGATTCCTCAACTTCCGGTAGAATGAATCCTTGCTTTAATGTGCAAGACTCTCTCCTCTAACATCCCTTTTGCTACTTAAATAAGCATCAGTACAGGTATGATGATTGATTAGACCTTAGTTTGATATCAGTCTTTCAACTCAATCCAACCAGTGAAATAGGATGAGTCGTCAATTCATCCACACAAGTTGAGACCAATCTTCCAACTCAAATCAAATTCTTGAAATAATATGAGTGATCAAGTCATCATTAAGCATAAGTCAAACCACAAATAATTGAATGAAAGCAAACATAAATACTCAAGAAGTAAAAGTATATAGAATCAGAATTGATTACATCAAACATGGACACGAGGGAGTTCAGCTACTCAATGCCTGAAATAAGAACCCAAGGTCTTTATTTATACAAATTTTTGGGCGGTGCTCAACCCAACTTTTAGCGCTCAGCCATGCGCCGCCTTAAGTGTTGAGCACATTCTTTTGTGGCTTAACCATGCACCGCCTTAAGTGTTGAGCCCATTCTTTCGTGGCTCAGTCACGCATTGCTTTAAGCGCTGAGCATATTTTCTTGTGGCTCAATCATGTACCGCCTTAAGTGCTGAGCACATCTCTCGTGGCTTAGTCATGCACCTCCTTAAGTGTTGAACACCAGTTTGTTGTAGCTCAGCTTCAAAAGTCATATTCTGGTCCTTCCTTAACCGTCTTACTAGAGCTCAACCGTGAATTTTGGGACTCAGCTACATCATTTTTAATTCTTCGAGAAATTGCTGCAAAATCAATAAAAATTCATCAATTTCTTATTTTTCTTCTTTTTAATACTTCATTCTATAATTATAAGCTGAAATGAGTTGTTTGCTTACAAGATATGATCAATTAAAACTTGATAAGTGTCATGTTTATATGAAAACTTTACGCATTGTAGACACTTATCAAAATGCTACTAAATAATTATAATTATTTTTATATGACAGTTAGGTTGAGTTTATATGTTCAAACAAATTAATCTCTTCGTAGTTTGTTGACTGTTTTAATCATGCAGGGTTATATTGATCCAGAGTACGGCTTAACTCACAAATTGACTGACAAAAGTGATGTTTATAGTCTCGGTGTTGTGTTTCTAGAACTTGTGACTGGGAGGCCACCAATCTTTCATGGTGAAAATATTATTAGACAGGTATGCTTTGCTTTCTCTTCAAGATTATTCCTATACTTTTCAGAATTACATGAAAAAAAAAAAAAAAACATTCATCTGCTGTAGTTTTTGTTGCAACAGTCATCTTACCTTCATACAATCCATGAGTTCAAATTTTTCCTGCTAAACTCCTGTCATCTCAAGTTTTTGTCTGTGTCTTTTCGGGAACACTGGAGTTGTGTTAGTAATCAAATCTTACTTGGAACTGTTCCCGAGGGTTGTTTTTTTCCTTGATATATTTACTGAAATCAAGCAATAATGCCTTCCAATCATTATTGTGTTATATAAAAAAATCCCATCTTCTAGGAATCACTAGAAGAATACAAAACAAGGGGAACGAATATTACAGGAGCATTCTAAGATTTATTCAAAGATGGATAGAAGCAGAATACAATTCAGTTACAACCCTCTTTTATTCCGTGATAACATAATGTTGACATACTTTGAATTTAATTTTTTTTTTTTTCAGGTTAATATGGCATACGAATATGGTGGATTGTTTTCAGTTATTGATAAACGGATCGGCTCTTATCCTTCAGAATACATGGAGAAGTTTTTGACGTTGGCCTTAAAGTGTTGCAAAGACGCACCAGACGAGCGACCTAAAATGGCAGAAGTGGCTAGAGAGCTAGAAAACATGTGCTCAATGTTACCTGAGACTAACGCTGTGGAAGCAGAACATGGGACAAGTGGTTATGGAAGAATAATATCCAGTTCACAACCTTCATCATCATCTACTCATAGGACTCCTTTTGTTTCAGAAGATGTGTCTGGTAGTGACCTTGTCAGTGGAAAGATACCCACCATTAGACCTAGATAAAACTTCAAAAATATCACCTACCTGGAACAATGAAGCCATCACATGTACTATATATCACACAGTCATGTGTTTTGTTGATGTTTTTCTATATTTACCTATTTTAAGGTTAATTGACAGTGAATTGTTTCGTAAGTTATACACCCATCAGTTTATCTTTTTTACGTTGTGTAAATGGCTGAAATACTGGCAGTGTCACTGCTGCATCAACCACTTGTATTTTCTTCGATTGTCACTTCATCTCTCCAAGAAAATACAGCTAGCTTCATATTGAAGCGCTTAGTCTTCCCATTAATATGATTGTTGATTGTTTATGTAAGATATTTTAATTAAATGAATATATATTATGCATAATATTACAGTCTATGCGATGAGTCTGTAATTATATTTTAATTTGTTTTTACTTTAGTTTAGGTATATTATATATTATTGAAGAGTTATAAAACTTAACCTTTAAAAGATATTTATTATACATTACAATTTTTTTTTCACTTTAAATTTATTTGTATTTTAAAATTTAATTTTGCATGACATCTTACATATGGTTTTGTTATAAAAGATTTGTAATACGTACAACCAATTTTTACCGTTTTTTTTTCTTAACAAAAGTTTTTCGCAATTCTTTTCTTTTTGTTAACCATTCGGGATACGCACATCCTATTTGATAACAAAAAAATTACTTTTTTAAGTTAAAAAATCAATTGAAAAAGTTTATTAGAATAAATAATAAAATAAATATATATCTCAAAAATAATAGTAGTAGTATAAAAAGTAATAATTTATAAAAAAAAATGAAGAAGTTCATAACAAATGACTGAAAACTCTAAAAAGTTGTAAAAGACTTGATTATACTTATAGAATAAAATATTATATTTCACATAAATATAAAAAAAATTATTATTATTATTTATACACAATTATAATTAGTCATAAATTTTTTCTTAATTTATAAATTGAATAATAAAATAAATTTGAATATTGTATTGTAAAATAACAAATATAACAATTAAAAACTTAATAAGAGGTAATAATAATAATAACAATATAAACAAAATAAAACTGATATCATTGTTGTTTACTTAGTGATAAAATTGGAAAAAAAAATGAAAGAGATTACAGATTCAAATTCCTCTACTAATATACTATTAATTTATAATTAATAATTATTGATAAAAAAAAATGATGATGACTAATCAATCACCTTCGGCATCACTTGTTTTGTATTTTTTTTTT
>Ga0214545_1004339_pt1 | contig 26609 bp, 9 predicted proteins | sample CNSS4metaG_FD_160064 | JGI IMG/M metagenome (GOLD analysis project Ga0214545, IMG submission 160064) | Root nodule microbial communities from cowpea collected in UCLA plant growth center, Los Angeles, California, USA - CNSS4 | ecosystem: Host-associated > Plants > Roots > Nodule | place: USA... | reverse complement strand
ATTTTATTTATATGTATATATACTATATTATATTATATTATATTATATTTTATGTGTAAATATATTATTTATTTATATATATTTTTTAGATTATTTAATAAATTATAAATAGTTTAGTAATTTAAGCAGGGACGGGTATTTGGGCGGGTATATATATATCCCCATCCCCATCCCCATCCCCAGTTGAAAATTTCGGGTATTACCCATACCCATACCCATACCCAGTCAAAGCGGGGATTCCCCGTCAAAACGGGGACGGGTTCGGGTTCGGGTGATACCCACGGGCACGGATTTATTTGCCATCTCTAATTGAAGTTCAAAAGATACATGATCTATGTCAAAATTTTATTATTATGTTTATTATTTGTTCTTTGCATCATTTTTATCAAGTGATGTATTATAACTTTTATTAATGTATAAAAAAGATATTCATTAGAATTTTAAAAATTGAAGTAAACAAAAATTTTAAAAATATTTTAATTTGAATATTTGTTTTCTTTTTATTTTTTCAATTTTATCAACTAGGTTTTATTAATGTTAGCAGTTTGCAAATTTAATAAATGTTTTGGTTCTCATGAAATTTTATTTGGTATTCTAATATAAAATGTAAACAATTATAATTTATTTAAGTATTTGATATCGAAGAAACAATCATTCTCTAATATTGAATATTTGATAATATTATGTTTCCTTTACCGTAAATTTTTATTATTTTATGAAAATTAATTAAAATTAATAATGGAGTAGTAAAAAAACGGGTACGGGTATGGGTACGAGATTATACCCGTTACCCGATGGGGATGAAACAAAAGTTTGATACCCATTGGGTTTGGGGATGAGGATATGGATGAATTTTTTTTACGGGAATGGGTATGGGATAGCGAAACCCGTCCCCGCTCCGCCCCATTGCCATCTATGTAATACAACTCTAGAAACAAACTACAAAGCTGAAAAACACAAGGGCACAAGAAAGAAGAGTGAGACTCCATATAAGGATCATAGTAGGACTATAGCTCCAGAACTGAAAGAGAAGGAAGATGAAGGTTCAGAGCTAGACTTACACAAAGCTTGAAGACGTTCTATCAGCTCGAAGGAGGATTCCGTAGAGGCTCTAGTTCAACTATTGTTTCAAAGGAAGAAGAGAGGGGTGAGCTGTTTTGGAGTGAATGAGAGGAGTTGAGGGGTGTTTTGAAAAACAAAGGACAAGTGAACTAGCCTTGAGCCTTTTTACTTTAAACTAGGTCCAAAACGTGAAATAAAAGTGGACCTCATAATAACTAATTTGGTACAATACATATTGATATTTTTTGTTTTTAGTATAATAAAAGAAAATAATTTCGGTATAATAAAAGAATATTCAATGTGTTTTAAGTTTTGATATGAATTATCTATTTGGTGATGAATTTTGAGATATTTGTGATAATGATTATAGGTTTAGAATATAGTTAATGTTTTTTATAAACATTACTAGGTAGTAATGTATTCTATAAATGAGATATTGAACTTTTGAAATGGATGAATATGATAAATTTGTATAGTTTATGTGTGTGAAGCTTTAAAAAATAGAATGTAATATAACATAATATATCGTAAAAATATTAAACATGCACTACTATGACGTTTTGAATCGTATTTATTTAAGTTGAATTAAATTGGATAAAATATTGTAAGGACATAGAAAAAAGTTTACGATATTAATTAAAATGTGATCAGATTATTGATTTGAGGTTTCTATGTGCAGATATTCCATCTTGTGTGAGTAGAGGCCTTTAGAGACAATGAAACTTTGTATTAGTAACTCACAATCTAGGTAAGGGAAACTATGATTTTATAATAATGCTTAAAGTGTTTAATTGGATGTGATGAAACTGTAATACACTTTTTGTTGAGAGCAAAGTAAGAATGATGATCGGTTTGGTATATTAGAAACTATGGAAATATGGAGTCTTCTAGTGTTTGCAGTGAACTGAACTACTTTTGGTAAATTATCTATTAGACTATTGAGTTAAAGTGATGAATTTAAATTGATGTGTTAATGAACATATGTTTTGTACTGTGAAAGTTCAGGATATGACTTATAATGTATCCAATTTGTCAATCGGTACTATATGAAAATATTTTGAGTTCATTTATATTTATTTTGGTGCTTAAAAAGAATAAAAATAACTCAGATAGACCAACAAACTAATTTGGTACATATATCAGATCTTGAAATTCTAATATGGCATTGGATGAGACCTCAGAGCTGTTGGGTGTCATCTGGAAAATAAATTACAAAGAGCTCTAGTAGTTTAGGGCGCTAGGCGCCATCTAGAAATTTAATTCCAAAGAACTCCAAGGGTTTAGGGCATTAGGCTCCAGCTAAACATCGTTGAACGCTCAATGGGGCACTAAGCATGAAATGAGTATCACTGGCACCATCTGGAAATTTAATTCTAGAGAGCTATAAGGGTCAGGGCATTGGCCATCATGTAGCTGTCATTGGGTGCCCGCTAAGGCACAGTGGCTTACTTGCGAAGTCTCGCTTAGGCGAGCTCATCTCGCTTGGGCATGCTCCCCCTTCGCCAAAAGCCAAAACTCTCGCCTAGGCGGCGAGTTAAGCACAACACACGACCACACACGAGTTCTCGCCTAAGCGAGAACCTCTCGCTTGAGCGAGATGCTTTATCGCCCAAAGTAGGGCTATCCGCCTGAGTGAGGTGCTCAAGCAGAACTGCACAATTCTCACGGGTTCTCGCTTAGGCGAGATACACTCGCCTGAGCGAGACGCTCAAATACAATCAGACTCGAGGTTCTGCTATTTTCGCCTAGGCGAGCCTTGCTCGCTTGAGCGAGAATAGAAGACATTCTCTTTCTCATGCATGCAGACACTAATCACAAATGCCCAAATTCACATTCAACATTACCAAAGCAATGCATCACATAATACCAGAATTAGGAACCTAATTTAGACTCCAAATTGACCTCCAAATTTGAAATTTAGCCATAACCCACATACAGTACTGAAAACCTCATTATTTGCATACATTCGTATAAAGGATTACCCATACAACATCAAAACCATCAAACCCCCAAATTCACATCACATTGAGTACGAAAATCTCATGGCAAAGATACAATTTATTCATGCCCATTACAGAATACACGAACTTGTTACCAACATGCATATAGATACAAAAAGAGCTCCCCTAACCTGGTTTTCCAATGCTCAAAAAGAAAAGAAGGTTGATAGTTCTTCTTGTCCCAATTTGGATTCTTCTAGTACTCTCCCAACATAGCTTTCTTGATTCCCTCTGACTCTCTTTCCACTCAAAATTCGTGCTCTCTTTTCACTCTAGGGTTCAGACTTCAAAAACCCTTCTAATTACCTTAAATGGCTTTTTGATTATTTATAATTGCCTTTAACAGTCCATTATGGGCTGTTTTCCCAGCCTCCCTTGGCCCCTTGTCTCTAGGGTTTTCCCACCCTTTCACATTCAGACCACAATTATATTAGCAAAAATAAAGGGGTTAATTTTGTTCCGAGCAAGGTTTGAACACACAACCCTACAATTACAAAGTCAAAGCACAACCAAGTCATATTTCGTGATAATTCCTAAAATTTTAGGATTACATTATCACTACTCACATTCATTCATAACCTTAAAATAATGCACAAACAAAATATCATACAATTGGCATAATAAGACTCGAACCCAAGTCCTCTCACACAATTAAAGTACTCTCAACCACTTGAGCTAATACTTTTCCACGTCACAATAAATAGCATTAAATGCCATAAAGGCTTCTACTATCCACATTTATTAAATAATTATTTACTTAATTATTTAATTTTCTCGGGTCTTACAGTTAACCTGTTGGCTCTTAATTGTTTAAGTTATGTATTATAGGGCCATGTGGACTAGTTATTGATGTGGTAAATAAGCTAAGTTTATGGTATATTTTAAACTCCCTTTTCTATTTTATGAGATGGGCCAAACCAAATGTTAAGGTCCAAGTATGCCCACTAGTTGTCTCAAGGATCCCCCTCTCAGCCACTCACTCTCATTTTGTCTCATTTTCTAGAAACAACTCTTTATCTCCCTCATAGTTCTGAAGTAGAAGCTCTGCTAGGGCTTAAGTCACGTTCTTCTTTGACCTTGTTGAGCTCATTCTTCCTCCAAGTAAGTTGAGCACCAAACCTTCATGCTTTCTTTCCCCTTTTTAGTTTGTTTGTGTTAGTTCTGTCTAGGGTTCATCTTCATAACCCTGTTTCCGTTCTGGTGTCCATGTTTTCAGCTCACTAGTATGTTCATGGAGCTGTGGTGCTGCTCCTCTTAGAATTGTTAGAACTATCCTCCCACAAGTCTGCTTTCTAGTTTCGAGGTAAGGGAAGATAGAACTCAAAGAATTTTAAACTGATTTGCTTGGTTTTTGCTTGAGATTAAGTGTTGAAATGTACTGGATTGATGTTTGTGTGTTGTGGAGATGACTACATGTTTGTTTGGTATTGTTTTCTAGCTTGATTCACTAGTTTGCATGAGTGAGCAGAGAAGAACTCTGTTGTTTTCGACTAATCCCTAGTTTTTGCTTGATTTGTCGCCCGGGCGACGAGCTCCAATTTTGAGCTCCAGTAATCTCGCTTAGACGAAGAGGTCTCGCTTAAGCGAGAACTCATAAAAACCTGTAGTGCCCACTGAATGAGCTCTCGCCCAGGCGAGAACGCCTAGCTTAAGCGAGTTCATGTTGTCGCCTAAGCGAGGGTTTTCAGCTTAAGCGAGATTGATGCAGGGATGCGTTTCAGAAATTGGTTTCTGCTGTTATGTGTGATTTTTCTTTTCCAAATGCATTATGTATGATGTTGTGCCTATGTATGGTGGATTTTGAATTGAAATTGATGGACTTGGAATGAGATGAATCATTGATTGGCTAGTTGGTTGTGCAAAGGCATGAGATTTTAATGCTTCAAGATAACATGTAGATTTGGTCTGAGAAACATGGATATGGTAAGAGATAGACGTAATTCCATGAGCCTTTTGTGGAGACCTCATGGTGGTGCTACAGTGTATATATTAGATAAGGATTCAAGCAAGGTTGCATCCTGAAACTCTAAAGAATCAGTCAATCTCACATAGAGCAGATTGATTCAAGTGGTGAGAGTAGTAGAAGGCCCTAGTCTTTGACAAGATAATGACCCTAGATGATCATGGGCTAACCTTGTACGTGGTAGGGTGAAACCCATTGGCAATGGCTCTGCAGAGTAGTAGAGACCACCACAAGTGCAAACATTTAGTGAATTCGATCTTATTATATGTATCTGGTAATTGAGTCATAGAGTCTTATTGTTTGCTATCACATGTTTTAGTGCCTATTGTTTTGTCTACTTATGATCTATTTGATGAATTGCTTGCTTATTGTGATGTTGAAAATTATTTTTATTATATCTAACTTACCTTTTCTCTTTGTGTTGTGCTCCTATTGTTTTGTTGTTTTATTTGCTTTGTGAGTGAATTTCAAGTTTAATCTGATATTTGTTTCAAACTTTGTTCATGGCATCGTTGTGTGCCTTAGACTTCATTTCCAATATGTTTTTGGATAACTATAACAGTGAATCCCCTTATGTTTTTTTTTGTGTCTCGTGCTCTATTTTGTACTATAATTATGCGACTTTTATTTATTAGATTTATCTACTAAATGAAATGTCATATATATTATATGAGAATAAGTAATTTGAGATTTAAATTTTATATATATATATATATATGCCTTACTATAATTGTACTAGTTTACCTTATTGTTTAATGTGTTAGGGTTTGTCTACTTACTACGATCGTATGCTATACATGAGCATAGGATAGTGCAGGTGGGAGAGATGTGCAATAGTGGGACTACTGATGGTCTTCTTAGAGAGAGTAGTGGTTATTTAGGTGAATAATTTTTGTATTACATAACTCCTCCTTGTTGATAGAGTTCAACATATATTTTGAAAATTTAAGTATGATTTACTCGTGGAGGATTATAAATACATCTTATATAGTCATATGTTTATTCATGCTCATTATCAATTATGTAATGATGTCATTAGTAATATGATTTTGCCAATTAGAGTAGTTACAAATATCTTATATGTTTTGGCATGAAAATGTAGAATGTTGTAAGTGGGTCAAATTGATTGAAGTTGATCTTATTTAGAAATAAGTGCTAAATTATATCTATGAAAAATATGAAATGGAACATTGTTGGACCAATAATCATCAGGGAATTTTTTTTTTGTTGAGTGAAATTTGTTTATTTGAAAACTCAAGATATTTGATCATTGGGTGACCAAAGTCATTGGATGGAATTTGTTTTAGTAAAACTTTGAGTGGTTTGTTTATTGGGTGAGCAAAATTAGTGATTGAGCGAATATAAACATGTGTTTAATTCATTGAGTGAGCGTAATTGGTGGTTGTGTGAAGACAATGTTTTCTAGACTTTGAATAACATATTTTTAAATGTTTATAAATGGTAAAATTGTTTGTATTTCACTAAATTGTTATATTTTATTAACATATTATACTTGAATATTATTATAGTGAGATGAATGGTGAATTGAAATGTATTAGTGTTTTGAATTATTAATTTTGATATATGAAATGAACCAGATATTATTTTATTGACAATGTAAAATATGAGATGTAGAGTTTCAAATGTATGATCTAGAATGAAACGTAAATTAAGTAGGAATGTATATCAATAAAATATAGTATGTATATACATTGACTTTTTTATTCATAGGTCACTTATGTATATACATATACACTTAACGAGAATAAAGGTCAAAATATCACTCCTAAACTGTCCATCAAATAATGTTTATAATTATTTCCATAAAGTAATGCCTATACTTATGTTTAAGCTTAATTAGTGATTTAATGCTCTAACTTGTTGATTCGATTCATTTTGGTTCCCTTCTTATTTTTGGGTTTAATTTAGTCCTCCAATTTTTTAAAAGGTTCAATTTCACCATTTTCGTTAAGTTGATGTGAATGTCGTGTTTGTACATGCCACGAGTCAATTCGTGAAATTTTCATTTTTTTAAATTATTAATTGTTTATAATTTAAAAAAAAAAACATAAACTGTCAGGTGTCAGTATAATAGTGGTTGTTTTATGTTATGTACATCATCATAGAGATAAATTTACTAGTAAAAGTCGAAAATGTACATTTGTGGGGCACCCTTATGGCCAAATGGGATAAAAACTGTATGATTTGGAATCCTATGAATACATTGTCTCTCTAGGTTCTGTAGAAACTGTCGTCCGGAAAGAAAGATCTTTGAAGTAAATGAGTATACAAAATAAAACATCACTAGACGGGAGTATGGACCATTTGAAAGCGATACTTGTCATATTCAGAGATCATTAGAGCGAGGGGATAGACTACGATGAAACATTTGCCCCGCCCCAATGGCAAAAATGGTGATTGTACACACCTTCTTGGCAGTGGCAACAATTAAGAAGTGGGAAGTTCACCATATGGATGTTCATCTTGAGTTTCTCCATGGTGATTTAGCTGAGGAGGTCTACATGAAAGTTCCTCCAGGTTTTCAAAACTTTGACCCAAATTTGGTTTCAAGTTGAAAAAGTCAATTAACAACTTAAAACAAGCTCTTCGTTGTTAGTTTGCTAAGTTGGCTATGATATTGAAGTGTTGTGGCTTTGTTCAATCATATTGAGAATACTCATTGTTTATATTGCACAGAGGAGAAATACATCTCTATTTGCTAGCCTATATAGATAATTTAATTATTGTAGGAAATAATATTTCAGCCATAAAATTTTTTAAAGCCTACCTAGATTCTTGTTTCATATGAAGGACTTAAGAGTCTTAAAATATTTTATAGGGTTGGAGGTAGCCCATAATTCCGAGGAGTTTTATCTTTGTCAAATAAAATATGCATTGGAAATCATTGAAGACACGGGTTTATTAGGTGTCAAGCTTATGGATTTCAATGGAACAACACCATAAGCTAGCGTTAGCTTCTAGTACATCTCTCGAAGATCAAGAACCCTATCGAATACTGATTGGACGATTAATCTATTTTTTTGTGACTATACCTGATCTTGCTTACCCCGTCTATGTTTTATCTCAATTTATGCAAAATCCTTATAAAGAGCATTGTGAGGTAGCCTTAAGGGTTATTATATATTTGAAGAAACATCTAGGACAAGGTATTTTATTGTGGTCTATAGTAACTGGAACAATAAGGATGGTTTGATTCGGATTGAGCTGGTTGTCCACTTACAAGACGTTCTTTGACTAGTTAGGTGGTGCTTCTTGGTTCTTTTTTAGTATCTTGAAAAACTAAGAAACAATCAATTATTCTCGCTCTTTTGCAGAGGCTGAATATTGCTCTATGGCGGCGATTACATGTAAGTTAAAATGACTCAAACAGTTACTTGGTGAGTTAGGAGTTAATGATTCAAAAGGATGCGATTGTATTGTAATAGTCAATTCAATTTTAAAACAATTCAATTTTGTTCTCTTCAATTTGAAACCAAATTAATAATTAAACTTAATTATAGATTATATATATATATATATATATATATATATATATATATATTAAAAGAAAATCATTGACTAGAAACCAATTTTAGAAACAAAAAATAATTAGTCACTATAGTGATCAATTTAGATATTAATTTACAAAATTAAAAATTATTGGTTACTAAAATAGTCACTATTATAAATAAAAAAGGGTTAAATATGTTTTTGGTCCCTCAAGTTTCAATGAAATTTGGAATTGGTCCCTCTTCGAAACTTTTGACCAATTTAGTCATTCATCTTTAGAAATGTGTGGATTTAGTCCTTTTAACCAGATTTTATTAAATGTATCTGACTTTTCAAGCGTATTTTATGATAGTATTTGAATTGTTTACATCATTCCACCCATTTTCGTTTCAATGCTAACTCAAATATTATCATAAAACGCATTTGAAACCTTAAATAAACTTAACAAAATTTGATTAAAATGACTAAATTCACGCATTTCAAAAGATGAAGGACTAAATTGGTCAAAAATTTCGATGAGGGATTAATTCCAAATTTCACTGATACTTGAGGGGTCAAAAACATATTTAATCCAATAAAAAATTGTAATTCGTCACTAAATTGGTCACTAATTAATTAGAGACTAATTAAGAAACTAATTCATTTTGGTAGCCAAGATTTGTGTAACTAATTTTGAGTTACTAATTTTCTTTGGTACCCAAAACTATGATAGTTAATTTTAAAAACCAATTTACTAACTAATTATAATTTCTTATGACTACTTTAATAACCAATAATTTTAATTTTGTAACTTAGTATTTAAATTTATCATTGAAATTAGTCACTATTTAAAAATTGTTTTATAGTTTATATTTATAAATAGGCTAAAAATATATCTCCTAATTCATGATAAATAATCATAATAATAACATCTCAATCATATCTTAATAGTTTGTATTGTAGTTTTACTTAAATTCTCAATGTTTTTAACATGTGACAAAAGGTGAGTAAGCAGAAAAATGATAATTACTATTTTGTATTAAATTTTATGTTATTATTATTTGTAATGTTTAAGAAATATCATTTTATTATTTTCTATTATGTTAATTTAATTACTCAATTAATTACTTTATATCTTCAGCATAAAATCAATATCGTTCTAATTGAATGATTTAAAAATAATATAGAGAGCCTATTTACACTACAACCATTTATAGTTTAGACCACACTAAAATAGACAACGGCTAAATAAATGTAGCATAAACATATAATAAACAACATTTTTATAAATGATGTATAAATATCATGAAAGTCCATGATTATATAATTGTTGCTTTAAACTATGTGGACAAAACTAGTAAAAACGTGGTCTAAAAACATAGGTAAGGTATAAAATCAACATGTAAAATTGTTGTTTATTGTGAGAATTTTAAGCAACGGTTTTAAAAATATTGTCATACTAAACACCGTTGTCTATTACCTATAACTACACTCACTTATACCACGCCTACAAAATTGTGGTCTAATCTTTAGACCACGGTTTTTATAATTTATATCATAACTTGATGTTGTTGTCTAAAGTGATTTTTGTTGTAGTGTTATTTCATATAATATAATATAATATATATATATATATATATTATATTTAGTTGATTAATTATTTTATTTATTAAGTCGATGCTGATATTTATTTATTTATATTGTTGGCCACAAAATTTCTGTTTTTAATTCAAATATTACATATTTTTAATAATAAATTATATTAACGTTTATATTTGCTATAAAAAAAAATGTATTTACTAAGAGAATGACGTTATGTTATTTTAATAAGTAATATATTTATGGCTGTTTTTTTTTATGAAAAACATAAAATATTATAATAAAATTTAACAAAATATTATATTATCACGCTTTATCTATTAAATGCATAATTTATAATATCTTACATAGTATATATCCAGTACCAGATTCTGTTGTATGATTCCATTTCTTAGAAGCCAAAAATACATATTTTAATAATTAATTTAAAAAATTTAAAATATCTCAAAGTTGGACAATAAAAATATAAATATAAAACGTAGTACATTTAAATAATAAAACTGTTTTACTAAACTTTAATACGAAATATTTGAAAAAAGACTTTGTTGAAGATTCTTACATTCCATCAAATATTTTATAATGCAATAAGTTGCACCACGTCTTTATCTACGGATATCTCTATCTTCAAAATAACTTTTTCTACCAATGTTTATCTGTAACTATAGAAGACTTCTCCTAACACTTAATGGAAAATTCAACTTCACATAATAAGGATAACATGCACTTGAATTAAATATTCTTATGCGGATAAAATCTCAATAACTAATTTTAATTGTGGTCATTTAAATATTAAATAGTGACATCAAAATAAATATAAAACAATAATTTATATATATATATATATATATATATATATATATATATTATTAATATTGAAATAAAAATAAACTATCATCTAAAATAAAAAAGAAAACTGTAACAGTTTTATAAATTGTAACCCCTAGTGTTCCGGTACACCCAATAAGTTCCACATTATTGAGGAGTCGAGGTGAAACGAAGTTTAAATACTCATATCTCTCTACCTTCCGAGACGCTTTTTAAGGACAAAACCGTGACGGAGCTAAAATGCTCCAAAGCAGACAATACCTCGAAAATGTGGTGGTTGTTCCTAAACGATGGCTGTCCGATGAACTTGGAATCGGAACACTAAGTTTTTACTTTCAATAGAAAATTTTTGTTTTATTTATTTTTTCATTGTTAAAGCTTGGAAAAGATATAATGTCAATTATTATATAATATATACCTTATTATTATACGAAAGATTAAATATTTTTGGTTGATTAATATTATTTCTGAATAAAAATATTTTACTTTTTATAGACCTATATTTAAAGATATAAATCTGTTGTGATTTACGTAATGTATATTCTGTAGAACACTTCTACTGTTTAATAAATTAAAATAATTTATTTGTATAATATTTATCTAAAAACAACTAAAAACTTCTTGAGTAAATTACATGTGTGCTAAATCAAATCATGAATGTTTTGATTATATATGCTTAAAACCAAAAGTTTAAAGACCAATATCTTAAAGAAGAAGATAAGAAGAACTAGAACAATAATTTAGTAAGTGTCAAAACTCTTTTAAAATTTTGTGTCCAAAAAGCCTTTGCAAGAACATTGTTGGTGTTCATATAATTATATTAGTTGAGAAAGTCTATTCATTGTATACGTTGAAAGACACAATCTTCTCTAGTGAGCTAAATTAGGGATCTATTGATTACTCAAACCTTATATTTGTACAAGTTAAGAGTGATATCTCAAAAGAATATTTAATTAAGCTATGATTGACTTGAAAAAATAATATTTCAAGAGTCATTCAGGAGGGTTTGAAAGTTTAAACAATACTCAATCAGTCGAGAGTGCGAAAAAGTTACTTATTTGAGTTAGAAGTAACTTGCGAACAAATATTTATTTGAATCATAAGTGGTTTGAGAACACTTATATATACTTCATAGTGTGAGATCGTTTAATAAAACTTGATTGGTTGATAAAAAAAAATACACATAATTGGTGTAATTAGATGAATCACTATAAAAGTATTTAGTATTTTTTTTTACTTTAAAATTTTATATTGCAATATATGTTTAATTAACTAAAAAAGAAAAGAAAAAACATAAATCAAACTTAAAAAATGTTGTGAGATACTACTTACAAAGACAATACAATAAAGACAAACAAAGGTTTATAACAGTTCAATCCTTCTTTTTTATGTTTTCTCCTATTTTTCACAAATCCATACTATTTTTACAAATATATTTATATTTAAATTGCATCATTATACATTATACTAGTCATTAGTTATGCAATATGTACAAGTATACATAGTAAATAAAATATCCCAAAATAAATACATGAAATAGTTATCTAACTATTTTTTTTCCCCACAAAATTTTATGTGAAATAGGGAACTACCTAAAATACATCCATATTTCTACTCATGCTCCCAATACATATTAAAAAAATTAGAAAAACGACATTTCCATCAACACATCAAATTGAGACAGGTGATGTGATTCCCAATATATAAAATATTATCTTAACCATTACAGCATTAATAATTATAAAATTTTATTTTACCCCAAAATTTAAACCATAGTCCCTGTCGTCAGCTTTACGTACAACAATCAGATTAATTTACAATATGATAAAACTGTTGGGATTATTTAGTTGAAAGCCTCCAAAATATAACCCCAACCATCGTCAATAAATAGAATAAGAAATTATGACATAGGTTTATATGTTGTTTATGTTCTTATAAATATTCAATCTAGGACTTTTTTGTTTTGTGATTCTTTAGGAGATCGATAGAAAAAGTTTAACACTTAAAAAGTTATGACTCGATCATCACATGCTCTAAAATAATGCACTTATAATTTTTTTCATATATTACTTAAATTTGTAATTTTTAATTCATATTTTAAATTGTAATTGTCTCTTTAAGTGTAATTCGAATTTTATTATTATAATATTTTTTATGTTTAACTCGTAACTCTTAGTTAGAGATATTAAAAAAATTTGTACTCGGTATATAAAACTCACAACAGATAGAGAATGAATATAGTAAATGGATAACCGCAGGTAATAGGTATAGATAATTTTTATATCCGCATATTAATGAGGCAGTTACATATATCATAGTATCCGTATCTGCTATACTTTAATTTAAATTAAAAAAATTATTAAAACATTAACACATTGGTTTAAAAAATCTCTATTTATCTGTAAATTGTCATTCAACACTATTTAAATGAGTTATTTACACTTTATTTAAAATTCATTAATGTTATACATTGTATTTGATTTGAATTTATGATTAAAATATGGTGGTCAATATTAAAGTTTTATTTTATAGATACCCACATGTATCCGTGGATATTACAAAAATATGTGGATATCCAAATAATGGATACTCGTACGAATATAGATACGAGTACGGAACAAAAATATTTATTCAATAGTTACTACTCATACCCTACCCTACCTGACATCCCTATTCTTAATGTTAAATCTTTCTAGTCTAAACCTTAAAAATTTGGACAAAAACTTAATATTAAGAAAATATTCTGGTGACGTTGAAGATCAAGTAAAGCGCATAGAGCATAGAACTTTCTCTTGAAAAATGAAAGAAAAAACTTATCTAGACATCTTTTTCTCATCTTAATTACATATTTACCTACCTAGCAACTTTTAACATATTCTAAGTTGTCAAAATAACATACTTTGTTTCTATATTCCTTGTTATTAATTTTAACTAAGCTTATTATTTGCCAATAATATACGTGTTGGTGAATTATACTCCTTACTACAATTTTGTTCATATTTTTTAATCTCAAAAATACTTCTGAAAAAATCTTCTAAACATATTAATTTATTATCTGAAGTTGACATTAAGATATGCAAGTTGTGCATGCTGCAGTTATGTTTTTTTGTGCATTATATTCCAACTTGGTAGTTCCCAACGTTTACCCTTTCCCTTCTTTTGTCACAGACTTCTTAGAAACTTGAAACAACAATTTTACACGATTTTCTTAATCATGATTTTAGAAGTATTATTGGAATCTTATATAAGTAAAAATATTTAATTTTGGTTGAAGAGACTCCACGATTATGATTATATATTAGGAAGAAGTGAATTTTAATTTTGACTTAATTTTGGAGTTTCCTTTCATTTATATATTTTTAATTTGTTTTATTTGAATATATATTATTTATGTTGATATATATATATATATATATATATATATATATATATATATATATATATTAGGATAGAATTATATATTAATATATTATTTGATATTGATAATACGATAAATTAAATAAATAACAAATTTTATTAAAATAGGTTTTAGATAATTTTGATATTGTACTACTCGTATTCGAACCTCACAATAACTAAGAAGCCAATGATACTACATCAATTTCATCACGTACTATCCGTCTTCGAACCTCACAATAACTAAGAGGCCAAGGTATACTACCCGTACTCGACCCTATCATAATTGGGAGATTGTTGCCTACCGTGTACGACACAATCCAATGTCAAGGCTAAATTCAGGTTACTCCAGTCTTTTGCGTGAAACACTTCAAGATTGGGAGACTGATATATTGCCCGTACTCGAACCCCACTAGAATTAGAGGCTGATATATTATTTGTACCCGACCCTACCCAACCGGGATGAGAAGGATAATGCATCAACCCCATAGACATACTACCCGTCCTCGAACATTGCCAAAACTTAAGGTTTAATGTACTATTCGTACTCGGTCATACCCCATCAAACCAAAATGTTAAGGCATCAACCCTGTACATGTCGACCCTAAGACTAATGTCTTCATTAGGAGGCTGACAACTAGGAACTAAAGATCAATAAGGACTTTTGAGTAATTTCACCCACTTCGATGGATTTAGAAGTAAAAGGGTATATTAGGCCAAAAAAGGCCATTCAGGTGGGGCCAAAGGTAAAAAAATATAAATAGCATGTTATCCCATGTATTTATTATGCATTAATTATTCTATAAAATTCTCTTACATCACCCATGCTAACATGTCTTTTGTAGACACCCACCTTTTGTGCTCTTGATGAGATCTATAAGAGTTGAAGGAGAGATAACTCGAAATTTGGATATTAAAAGAATCTATAGTATAACTTAATCCATAAGAACAAATATTATTTTAAGAAATAGATTTTAATTTTAACTCAATCTATTAAAAAAGTGATTGTAAGATAAAATTTATATCCCCTTGTATATTTTAAATTTATGTTATCTATAACCAGTAGGATTTTCAACATATTTCAATAAATATTGTTTTACTTAAAAAAAATATTTAATTAAAATAAAAAATTACAAAAAATTATATCATCCTGTTATATATAATATTTAATGAAGTAAATCTTATTTTTAAGTTTAAATTTATTTGGGTTCTACAATTTTACAAAGGTTATTTTAAAATATTTTGTATAAAATTATCACGCTTTTCTTTTCGTTTTTTGTTTTTTTATTACATTAATAATTTTTTCTCAAAAAATTAATTTTTTATTACTACTTTTATTATTTTTCTCTTATACATTAATTTAATCAATTTATAAATATTATTAATTTATAATATAATATAAATATTTAAAAAATACACACACATAAATAAGATAATAAATAATGTTCATATTTACACTAATACTAATATATATATATATATATATATATATATATATATATATATATATTAGAGGATTATTTTTTTTATATTTTTTCTATACTTTTACCCTTTTAAAAACCGTTATTATAAATTAAAATAACTGCATTTCCATTTTAAACCATAACTTTATTGAAATAAATTTTTTAGATACGTTACTAATAATGAAATGATATATTAACTAAGGATAAATAAATGTGTAACTAAAATATTCGAAAAATTAAAGGTAATTCGTAAAATTATTGGAAATAGAAATAATAGTAGATTTAAACGTTGCTTAATAATACTTCTCACAGGAGTTATTATTCAACAAAGTACAAAACTTCATTCTCCATTGGAATGCATCACACCATGTTACAACGTGGCATTCGGATCCGATGAAGTGTTTTACACGTCAATGTGGGGACATTGTTGTCATTTTATAACTGACAGTTCCCACCGAACAGCCACCGTTCAACCGCACACAACCTTTGAGCAAAGCGAAGGCTCCTGAACAAGACAAACTGTTATTGATTGAAAACATGTTATCTATCAATTTTATACAAATAACATACCATTCCACTTCTATGGTGAAGATAGGTTGTGTTGTGGATATCGTTAACTAGATGACGTATCTTCATTTATCATTGGTTGTTCACAAAGTGTTTTGATTGAAGTCACCGTCTTGGGGTTCTTTCCTCTGTTTTAACCAACTTGGCTTCCATATTCGGATTCTTTGGTTTGTCAGACTGTGAAAAGGACGTGCTTTTCATGATGGGGTGCTTCTGCTAGCTTCGCTTATTGTTTCTGTACGTGATCACAAATCACCTCGTGGAATTGCTGCATTTTCTCTTTCAATGTTTTGAATTTTGTGTTTGAGATTCTGGGTGTTGAAAAAGGTAGGGTTTTGATGGCTGTGGGGTTTTGGTTTTTGTCGCTGCTCAATCACGTGTGAACGAACTTTTCCGTTAATTCAGAGTGGTGTGAGTGCATTTTATGGTATTTTCAAATGGTTATGTAGTGTAAAGTTGACCGTTTTAGGATTTTATCTTCAGTAGAAATTGTTGGATTTGGGTTTCGTGGTTTCCCGTATAACATGTTATGTAAAGATTATCATCTGTTTTCAACCTTTTCCATGAAGGAGTTTCGAATTACGTAAGGTGACATTTTTTTAAGCACCAGATGGAACTTCTGTTAGGAATAGGATTCGTTTCCCCATTCATGAGTAGGGAAAATTGCTTAATATGATCTATCAGTAACATCGTTCCTGTCATGTATAATTTTTTTTTTCCTCTTTTATGCTTGAAAAGTAGGTTATTTTGGCTTAGTTTTATGAAAGGGGTGAATTGTTAGGTTATAAACTACACGAAGGAGGAACTAAAATCTGTAATTTCCTTTCATTTTCTCCTCCCTGTACCCTTTTTTTACCCTAGTTTTAACGGCAGTATGGGAGATAAAATAAGTAAACAACATGAAAAGGATTGGAAGCTAAAGTGTTGCATTTATTCCTTGCAGGTTTATATTTGGTGATAGCTCTGATTAAGGGCCCTACAAACAATGGGTACTATCATTGAAGCAGATGACACATATACCAGGATCTTGGGAAGATGGCCTGTCTTTTATTATGGAATGGGACACATGCTCAATGACATAACTGCAGCTTGTTGGTTCACATATTTATTATTGTTCTTGACAGATATTGGACTTTCACCAAGGTGCATCTAATATATTTTTTTCCACCTATCTACTGGTTTAGCTAATTTTTGTTATCTTAGGTTGCTTCTATGATATGTATATATCCTACCAAATGCCTCCAATTATTTTGGGCAAACATATGATAAAGTTTTTTTAGACATAAAATGCATTCAATTTGTACCACAAGATAAAGAAGCATGGTATTCAATCTGTTGAATGCTTCCAAATTTCTTTTCTTTTTTTTTTTGACATTTCTTTGCTGTCTATTTCATAGGAATGCAGCTGTTGTGATGCTTTCAGGTCAAGTGGCTGATGGATTTGCCACCATATTTATTGGTGAACTGGTATTTAAGCCTTATTTTCTCTTTTCATTCTAGGGATTTACATGCTTCTTATAGGTCACATTCATGTGGCTTCATTTTATCCTTTTTATACCTCCTTGAGTCAGAGGGTCTTACTGTGTATAGGTTTACCCTGCGTAATAACTGAGTAACCAGATTTTTTGTTCTGGACACAAAACTGAGTTTACTTGATGGTTTTCTTAATATCTGATATTATCTGATAAACATTCACTGTATGATAAAACAGTCAAATTTACTTCATATCTTCACTCATTTCATTCAAATACATTTAGTCTTCATCTAATTGGTGTCTTTATCTAGAAATAACATACAGAATCTAAGAAATTTGAAAGTTTTCACTTGTCTTTTCCTTGGTGCTGCTCTTTTCACTTGTCCTATTCTCTGCTTCAGACCTACCTTATTTTTATTGACATGCTAATTTCTTTGGCCTTGCTTGACAGATAGACAGATTTGGACACTTCAAGATATGGCATGGTGCCGGTTCTGTATTGGTGGCTGTTTCATTTTCTTCTGTTTTTGGGGTTTGTTTACCCTGTAAAATGTTTAGTTCCAATTCATCTACTTTTGAAACTGTGAGTTACAGCATATTTGCAGCAATCTTCAATGTGGGCTGGGCTGCTACTCAGGTTTCACACATGTAATCATTTCATCAAATTTATCTTTTTTTTTTCATTTGATTCTAAAAAAAAAAATATCTTCTTGGTGATGTTGTTGGCGTACTGATTGTAACAATGATGTTTGATTTTTGTAATTTCATCTTTAATTGCCAGAGCTAAATGCCACTTTAGTAACCAAGTCTCAGAATGATATGAAGCAATATTCATTTATAAACCAAGTAACATCAGTGAACTCTCTAATCTGATAATTTACATGGATAAAAGAAGAATCTAATGAGAAAGGCACAGGTTTGTGACTCTTCAAGTTAGCATAAGCTCACCATTTTTTTATTGTTATCTTTGAAGGTCCATGGTGAGTTGCATCACGCTGAACTCGACAAGCAGAGTGGCACTTGCTAGCTGTCGCAATGCTTTTACCATGGTAAGATTCTAGTGAACTTTGCATATAAATCAATACATTAATATTATTAATTACTAATGTATGTAACTAATGCTCTTTACAAGGTTGCCAACTTGAGTTTGTATGCTGTTGCATTGATAGTGTTCAGTGTCATTGATGGAAAAACGCATACTGATGTTCAAAATCAGGTATGTGTGACAGTGATTATTTGGATCCATCTTTAATCATGTATTGTCAAGCATAATCACTTTGATGTTCCTTCAAATGATCAGTATCGTTGGATTGCATATCTGTCTATTTTTATTGGATGTTGCTTTGTGAGCGTATTTCATCTTTCAACCAAAGAACCCAGGTGTGCTTCTTTGCTTACTTCTGTCATTATCCTTGGATTAAAGACTTTTTTCTGCTCACAAACAATAGTATATATACCATGATCTTGTACATACTATGAGGAAGAAAAAAAAAATGCTTGAATTGCCCATTTTAGCCAGATTAATTGAAAGCATTAAGAATCTCAATGGCTACCTTGTAGAGAAATTGTGAAAAAAAAAGTGAACTTTTGGTACATGGGAGAACTTACAATTGTTGAACTTCAACCAAGCAAAACCCTTGTTCATGCAAGTCAATTGTATCTCTCTCAAAGTTCTTATAAACTAGGCTGCTTGAGTAGTTTCAGCTACTAATTTAAAATTTTCTTTGTAGATTAAAGGTAGGTATACATGGAAAGGTTCATGCAAGGATTTCATGGGATTACTGGTTCAAGAGAATTCTGTATTACCAGGTTGCTCTAATTTACATGATCACAAGATTGGTTCTCAATGTTTCGCAGGTTAGCACCGTTTCTTTCTTTCATATTTGTTTTCATTATCTTGGAAGAGGATAGACTTAATATATGTTAAGGTTATGCTGTATGTTGAATATAGTGTAAGACACTCTTTCAGAAGCATAACTCTGGCATTTTGAATTTCCAACAAAACATGATAATATGGTATATGAATGGATATTCTGATACCAAAATGGCTTCTTTTTTTTCAGGCATACCTTGCTTTCTTTGTCATCAATGATCTTCAAATGGCCCAATCAGCCAAAGCTTTGGTACTCCACAATTTTTGTCCATTGAGGTTTAAATAAGTTTGAACAATGGCATGGCTGATTTCACTGTCTTGTGATGTTTGGAACAGGTTCCTGCTCTCATATACATCTGCAGCTTCGTTGTGTCTCTGGTGTTACAGGTTTCTTCATATGGATATCTTTCTGCATTACATTTCCATATTTTCAATCTCCAATTCCACTGTTAAATTGGTCATTAATTAACCTTTGTAGGAGATTGCATGGACTGGGAGAATGCTGAAGGCCTATTACTCTGCTGGATGCATTCTTTGGATTTTTTGTGGTGCAGTGATCCTTCTTTTGAGTGCAAATATGAGTTATGTGATGTACATTGTGTCGGTACTTATCGGCATCGCAAATGCTCTTATGATGGTAAGATATGGTCTTTACTTTTGATTAAATTGACAACAGTAGAAGAAATATGAATCTTGGTTTATTAAGTTCTTAAACCTATTTAAGTAACATAAAATTCATCTTGGCACAGTTTAAACTGTTATGATCTAGTTTTGTAATTTGTACGTATTCAATGTTTTTATTATAACAGGTAACTGGAGTAAGCATGCAGAATTTTCTCATTGGAGAAAATCTTAATGGTTGTGCTTTTGTTGTTGGATCATTGAGCTTTTTGGACAAAATTTCATGCGGCCTTGCTTTGTATGTTCTTCAGTCAAACCAAAGTAAGTTTCTTGAATTTCTCTCACAAGAAAAACTCACTTCGTTTTATTATTATGAATGAATAAGTTTATTCACACATGATAAAGACCTCATGAAAAATGAGAAGGTCCAATGAAAAGTCTTCCAAAAATATTAGGAATGATAGACTTATAAGGTGGGGACTGTTTCCACACATCATCGATGTTGGATTTTCAACATCATCCCTACTGACAAACAAGTCTTTGGATAAGCATTCTTGTATATTACAACTTGTTGTATTTTACAATGAGCAGCACTACATGGTCCTTTTATAGACCCTTTAACTTGATCCTTCAACCACGTACATTAAATATAACTATTACCAAACCACAATAAATAGACCTATCTAATTACTATCAAAATACTATTAATGAACTTCTAGTCTTAAAGCATTTTTCCAACTATCCACATCTAAGTTCACCCAATAATCCCCTCACCCCCTCACATCGAGGCATGGATGGGTCATGTGTGAGATATCGTAAGTGATACAATAGGTCCAACAAACCTCAATAGGATAGGTTCTGAAAATATAATAGGAATCGAATTTAAGCCCAACTCATTTTCATGAAACTAGTTTGTAAGAAAAGGATTGTCTCAACTTGTACTCTAAATTAACCTTATCTATAGTGAACATGGGATCTTTCGATCAAGAAGATTCATTTGGTTTGAGAAGTGTTTTCAGTTTTCATTTTTAATCACTAAAGTATGATCTTTCATTTTGGTACTTTCTCTTTTCAAGAGTTTGTGTAGGACATGATGAAAACAAAAGAGATTTGTTGGCATTAATTTCTATACAACTCAAAAACAGGAAACAGAAAGAATTTTCTTTTGTTATTAAAAGTAAATACAAGAAAAATATTTTCCAGGAAGCACCTTAGCAGTGTCACTAATTATCTTACATTGTTGAAATGATGAATGCAGATATCTCTTCAGAGCTTCAGGGAACACAGTTTCCCTTTTCAGTAACCAGATATGGTTTGGGTCTTGTTCCTGCAATATGTTCACTAATTGGGGTGATAGTAACTTACACAATGGATTTCCACAATCCTTCAAAGTCTTTGACAGCACCACTATTAGTCTAGCTCTGTCACTCAACATAACCATTATCCTTTCTCTAACATACATCAACACACACAACACAACATAGGAATATTCAAACAGTACTCAAAATATTCACTTCAGGCATATTCAATTGTTATTCATTATAACAAATATTTCATCAAATGTATATAACGTGTACACATTTGATTAAATATTTTGCTCTGTTGACTTTATCAACGTTAATAGTCTGGTCGTTTAAGTTCTTCTGTTAATATTTGGTTTTACATATTGTTTTAATTTATAGTCGTTGTTGTTTTAATGAAAGCATTGTTATAATTCTGTTTAAGAAAAGAGTTTAACTTAAAAGAGTCTTGCGATTGATAATTACAAGTAGTTTATTTATTAAATCTAGTCTTTTAACAATTTATTTCAACATTATTTAAGCCATAAGTTAAAAAAATCTCAATTAAAGTAGGAAAATTATTTAGTTTCCCAAATGTGTACTGTGGGATAAAAAGAAATTTATTGCGATTTCTTTTGGTACATTTACTAATCTGTTTCTATGTTAAGCTATTTTTAGAGGTTTTATTTGATTGTTCTACCCCAATAGTTAAAATTGAAAAGATAATAAATTATATTTTTGGTAAAATCATAATATATTATATATATATATATATATATATTAATACTTACAAAACAGAAGAAAAATAAATCATAATAACTTATTGTTTTTTTTGTATATATTAAAATTTAATAAATTGAATTCATAATTTTTAAGAAATTTAATGGGAAAAATATATCAAAATAAGCAATTTGTTTTGTCTTCACAAATAGTATTAATATAAATTCTTTTATACAAGAAATAGTAAATAGCAATGTTAATATGTTTTTTTATACGAGAATTAATAAATATTAACATTATTATGTTTTGCGTCTATAAAACTGGGAACGTAAAATTGTAATTATATTAAATTTTATTTGGGAAGTTGTGGTGTGTTGAACATGGATTTTAGTTGTATTAATTTTTAATTGGAAAATAAATTTTAATTATAATAATATTTAATTTGTTCATGTAAGGTGATTGAGTGATCGATAGTATGCATATAACCATGTAAATTTTTAATTATTCATTAAAAAATATAACCATGTAAATTTTTAATTATTCATTAAAAAATATAAACAGGTCATTAACAACAGAAAATTTGAAAACAAAACCATTTATACATATTTATGATTGTGTTCGACGATTATATTACGATTATAAGTGAAATTTGACTCATAAATATTAGAAAATAATTGAATCTTACAATTTTACGATTTAGATATCAATTTTGATTATATTGAAATAATAGTACATTAAGTATACAAAATTTTACATAATAATTCGAAACTAATTTGATATTAATAAAATGTTAATATTGTATTACATTAGTTATTAAAGAAAATTATTGTAAAAGTAAGTGAATCACACTACTCTCAATGTGGCATCCTCGAAAGCTTTCACTTTTTTTACATTATGAAAGAGTTTCTTTTATAGTATACAGGTCTAAAGTATGATATTTGAAATAATTTCACATAAGGCAAACATTAATTTTATTAATTTTATTTGGGGACGACGGTTTAGGAGGTCTAAAATACACTTAAAAAAGGAAGTCTTTTTATTTAAAATTTATTTTTTGAGTTTTTTATGCAAAATTATTCTTTCTCATGTAGATAGTAAGACTAATCTGTTTAATCTTTTTTGAGACATGGTTGATGTTAAATAAGTTTTTATTATCTTTAGTCTTGAGAAACTCTCCTCGGTGGAAACAACCCATATTAAAATTATTAACATTATTCTATATAAGTTATATATGCATTTGGAAAAGAATTTATTCTTTTTATATAATTAGTAAATAATTTTGTATCAAAAAAAGCTCAAAAATAAATTTTAAACAAAAAGACCTCATTTTTTAAGTTTGTTTTAGGTCTTCCAAACTGTTGAACTATATTATTAAAAGTGTAGTTTTTCATTTTTTTTATAAGTGTAAAGAAGGACATCGTAAAAGAATAAGTCTACTGACTAAAAAACAAATTGTTACTTATATGATAGTAACTTATATATTGAAAAAAAATTGTTATTTATATGATAGTAACTTATATATTGATTTTTCAATGCAAATAAATATTTACTCTATTTTAGGAGTTGTCATGGTTAACTTTTTCCTTGACTTTTCTTTGTTTTGACTTTCGTTTACTTTTGTTAAATATTTGTTGGACTTCCTTAGATTATAATGACTTCAAAATGCTGATTATTTCATTGTCTTTCGATGTTTACACTTCTTATCTTTATTAGACTTAATAGACCCAAATATAATAATTACTATTCACACCACTTTTACACCGGAAAGAAAATGAATATAAATTTTTAATTTCTAATGAATTTTTTTTAAAAATAAAACACATTTATTTAGAATCATTTTAAATATTCTCTGTTCATGCATTTCTCATGTACCATTACCATTTTCATAGTTTCTAATCCAATATAAAAAACACTGAAACATGTAGTTATACCTTCAACCTGCATATATTTTAGTTTATTTAAATATTATTTGTAATATATATATATATATATATATATATATATATATATAAATTTATAGAATAAGTCATTGATGTTTACACAATTTTTTGTATGAGAGAAGTCCGTCAAATTTGATTAGTTATATTTTTGTTTTCATCATACATTTGATAATGAAATTGTTGTAATCCCAGCAATTTGAGAAACCTATGACTGAATTGAAGGTGAGATTCATTTATGAAGTAACTTTTAGACTTTTCTAAATAATTTATAGAAAATATATTTTTTAAATAGTTGAGTTAGGTGGTCAGATAATTTGAATATAGTTTCTATTCTTATTTCATCTTATATAGGTATAAGTTAATGAATACACTTTGAAACAAAGGTGTTTAATTAGGACTTTCCAGAGCAAAATTTTAACCAAATAATAATAGAGGAATTATAAAATGAAATTTGAAACACTGCAGCATAACGTTTCTTATAAAATCTGAAACGGATAATTATAATTGAAAAAAATAGAGAAAAACGTAATAGTTATGAATTTTTTGAAAAGAATATAACGTATGCGTACGAGGTCTTTGTTATAGTTGGTACGTATATTTTTAATTTATGTTTAACCAAATTTTAACTAATAAAAAAATAATTTTTAATATTTTCTCTGTTGGTATAGAGAATTTGGTTGATATAAATGTGAAAGGGTTAAAGTTTGGTTGCATGAGTTGTACGTGCATTAGTTTTCTCTAAGCTATAATTTGATGGTAGCTCAAATGCCCATTTTGAAGTCTTGTGTCGGTTGGAAACATTAATCAAAATGTCTTACTTTCTAAACTTTCTTTTTTCCTCTCAATTCATTTTTTTTTTTCACAATTTTAAAATTTCTGCCTCTAGTCTTCTGTTCCCATCATCACACTAACCTCAAACTTAAACATCACGAAATGTAAACAAATTTTCTGTCCAATTTTATAAACCTTGAAATGTTCTGGCAAAATTATCAAAATGATTAAAAATCAAGAAAACAAAAAACAAATAAGGGTTTTCTTGTTTTGCATACATCTATAACTAAGATTTTATTTGTTGTAAAGTATTAAGAGACTCATAAATTCCCTTTTAGTATAAACCTTCCACACCAAAAATTTGGCAACTGCTTTTTCTAAGATGGTCCTTTTCTTCATTTGAAACATTGAGACTTTCTTCTATCTCTAGACACCATTTTTCTTTGTCTCACTAAATTGTTCTTTTTTCATCTTAAATGTTTATCCAAAACTTAATCTGTTCTAAGCAGTTTATCTTTTTTTCTTGTAAAAAGGCTTCACAGTTTTTTTATTTTTTCTGGGCAAGATACATGGATTTCTTTAGTCGAGATACATGTAACATAAAATACTTGTACGATATTACGTTAAAAAGTGAATTTTCTTGACGTAGAATTTGTAACAACAATTGAAAACTGGTTAGTTTGGTAATACCAGGAAATGTAGAAATAAAGAGGAATGAAATTGTGTAGTATCAAAAACTATGATATTATAAGAACATATTTTGATTGATAGAATTAGTATACATAAAATACAAGCCATATATATATATATGCATGAAGGATACAGAGATGCAAGAGTATAACAGGAGATGGAGAAAGCTAAGTATTTTGGCGGCAGAAAAATAATAATAATAGAGAGAAAATAGATGAAAATCGACGAAGCAAATCAGCAGCCAAAAATTTGTCCTAGGATGATAACTTGAAAACAGGTTTTTTGGGTGCATCACCTAAGTGAGGATCACGCTTAGCCTTCAGCAAATGCCCCAAAACTTTGGCATAACGACTCACCAACTTCTTGAACTTCAAACCTTGGAGGTTGTCCTTCTGATGCATTCGAACCAGCTGAAGATGTTGTTTCTCTTCCTCGGTAAAATGTTCACCAAGCGAGTTCCTTGATCCCTTGCCTCTCTCATCACTGTTATTACCCTTCGTTGCTTCATTGTCATCTCCTACGATCAACTGCTTCAAGCTTTTGTGGTCACCCTCGCCACCTTGTTTCACCTCGTCAATAGTATTGGTTTGAGCAGTTTCCAGTGTGAGTTTTTCATCCTTTGCTGCTGATTTGGGTTTCTCATTCGAAAATTGTTGTTTCCTTGTTCTTCTTGACATGGTGATGTCGTAGGGGCGTTTCACCGAAGGAGATTGAACCTCCATTAACTTGCTATGATCTTTCTTTCTTTCTTTCTTTCTTTCTCTCACTGATTTTCAAAGGGGAGCCATGGCTGCAGACAGCAAGATCAGTCCTTGAGAGAGAGAAATGTTGAGTTTCTTAAAGAGCAACCAAAGGGGGGGGGGGGGGGGGGGGTAG
>Ga0214545_1004333_pt1 | contig 26630 bp, 22 predicted proteins | sample CNSS4metaG_FD_160064 | JGI IMG/M metagenome (GOLD analysis project Ga0214545, IMG submission 160064) | Root nodule microbial communities from cowpea collected in UCLA plant growth center, Los Angeles, California, USA - CNSS4 | ecosystem: Host-associated > Plants > Roots > Nodule | place: USA... | reverse complement strand
GTGTGGGGGGTGGGATTGTATTCACTTTCTTCCTCTGTAGGCTGGAAAGCCAGAGACTTCACAGCTTCAGAGGTTTCTTTGGCTTTTCCCTTCAGGTTGGGATCAGCCTCGATCCTTCGCCTGAGGCAGGAGTTCTCTTGTCTCAACGCCTCCATTTCTTCAGCACTGCGCTTTTTCAGGTCTGCGAGTTCCTGTTGCATCTTTGCTTGGCCGTCGAGGATGGCGGCCAAATCAGGGGTGATGCTAGGGGGTCCAGAGGGACCAGCATCCGCTTGCTTGTTCACTCCAGCTCTGCTGCGGGTGGAAACCATCTTCAGAGAAAAACGGGTATTAAAGGTGTTCGTCTCGTGCCCCACGGTGGGCGCCAATTGTTCCTACAAAAGAACAAATAAGATAAGTTAGACACGAGTATCACCTTACTATGTAGTCCACTATCTCTTCAGTTGGCCTCTTCCCAGTCGATACATGTCAGCTTGAACCCAGGAGGGGTTACCTGCAGAAGAGTCTCCGAAGCTCAAGTAAGTCAAAGTTCTCAAAGAGTCAAATTAGTGATTAATGAATGCGTACCTTTAATTGCTGGGGTCCACGTGTATTTATAGAGCATTAATGATGTCTGACCATCCCATGGGCTGGGCCTTGACTTGGGCTCTAGCTTGGGCTCTAACTTGGGCTGTGAGTGGGCCAGGGCCCTAACCTAGGCCCTTAAGGTTTATTGAACGCGGATGTTTCCATTATACTGAGTTCGTTGGAGTGGTCGTCCTAGGCTCTAATCTTACCGGATATGCTGGAGTAGTCGGTCTAGGCCGGCTACTTGCCTTGATGGCTTATGTTGGTGATATGAGGTACAGGTTATCCTTTTAGATGTTTAGCTTAGGTTAAAACCGGTACAAGTTAGGCTAACTCGGCCTAGGCTGGATACTTGGCTGCCTTGATATACACATTGTTTACTTATTTGGTCGAGTTTGGCTAGGTGTGGTACATTAATCATTTATGCAAATTTTAATTTCGTACATGAAACTCAAAATATGGATTCATTCTTTAGTTTAAATTAGTCACCAATTACGCAATTATTTAGTATACACGAGTCTCTTGGGAAATGATATCTCAGTCTTACAGGTTACTACTTGCGTGACCTAGTACACTTGTCAGAGTCTTAACAATCTGCTAGTAAGAACTAAACCTAAATTCTTCATGCCTAGAAGACAGAGAACAACCCGGTTACATGAAGAAAACTCCACTCCAGCTACTCCATCATCTCACATTGCCTTGAATCATGGAAAGCTTGAAACATGGTTTGAAGGCATGAAGAAAGGATCCAAACCTTATTGATTTAGATAAATAGGAAGTAAATGATATTTCCTAAGGTGTTGTGTATGTCATGGCCGAGGGCAGAGAACTTTGAGACTCTAAACCAACATCTCAAGTCTAAAAAATTGAAGACTTTCCTTGAGCTTTCCGGCAAGATCTACCCAGACTTAGTGAAGGTCTTCTATGTCAACCTCAAGTTCAGTAATGGCATCCTCAAATCTAGTGTCAAAGGCGTTGAGATGGAAATCAATAGGCAAACATGGAAGGATATGGCTGAAAACTACTAGTTTGCAAGGGTGAAACTACTACAATGGATGAATTCAAGAAAGTCCAATATTTCAACCAATGTGTGCACAATCAAGGTGAGCAAATTCGAAATTTCCATGTGGAAAGGATTTGTGTGGAGGAAAGGTTGCTAGCAATGGTGGTGACCAAGATTATCATGCCTAGGGGGAGCAATCATGCAACCTTGAATGAAGGTGACCTTGTTGTAATGTATTGCATCCAAAATGGTGTGGTAGTTGACTAGACATACATTATCCGTGGACATACATGGCTGGTTGAAAGAGAACAAAGTGCAAACATTGAAGTTGGAGCCAATGACCATGAAGCAGGACTAGTGGAGCAAACCAAGGAGAAGATGATCTACAACCCATGGCCATTGAGGTTTACCAACCTCCTGAGAACACTAAACCTACATATTCCCAGTTTGAGAGGATGGTTATCAACCAACTTCAAGATTTGAACATGGCACAAAATGCATATCATGCATATTGCACAATAAGGTTCCAAGACTTAGATTATCAGTTGCATAATGCTCATGACCTACGCTCCAATGTCTACAACAGAGAAAACCCCATGGATGAGTGAAGGTTGGCTCATAGGTCATGTATTGCATGTTATTGTTGCATTGGTGTGTTTATTTGTTTGTTCCAGTTTTTTAATAGCCTATTTGCAATTTCAATCGACTGATTATATCAGTCTCAACTTCATGATGTATTTTTCATTTCTATTTTAATTCTACAGTGTTTGAATTCAAATTGCCCTGATACTCCTTTATGTTACTCGTTTATATCAGGCTCAAAAAATAATTACTTATGGCTTCGTAATGTTAGCTTGTTTAGTGAAACTTGATCAAGTTAATCAAAAACTAGATCAGATGAACCAATATAAATATTAACAATATAAGTTATCTCTCTTTAAACTTCTTTGGAATTGCATATTATAAAATCTACACTAACAAAATAATAACAATAGAATTATATATATATATATATATATATATATATATATATATATATATATATATCATATTTTCTCATGTTAAAAAGAAAGTATTATTTTAAAGTAAGAAAAACTGTTTTAGTTGGAACAAATTCTTCAAAAAAAAATGAGTTAAGTTTAATTAGAGTTTAAAATAATTGAAAATGAGGCATTATTTAGAAAATTCATTGTGTTGAAAATTAATAAAATAATTGAAAATAATAAATCTTAATTTAGGGTATTAAATGAGGTGTATATGTTACTCAACGTAAAGATAATGTGAACAACGCAAAGACTAGATGGCGAGAACACACAAGTAGATGTTATATGCACTTATTTATCACAAGACATAATTCAAATTTTGAGAACATTTACTATTCATGAATGTTGGCCTATACATTCCTAAATTGATAACACAATGACCAACTCTTTGATCTTGAACACTTATTTTGACACTGCTAAAGAAGTACAAAGGAATTTGTAAAGAAAAAGTTATCAAATGTTAAACACGTTGAGAACTAGAAGAAAATACGCTAGTGTAAATAAAGTCATGCTTTTGAAAAACTATGACACAAGGACAAAAAACAATGTCATAAGCTCTACTTGTCCCTACTCCTTTTTCGGATGTTTGTATATAAAAGTCATTTTATCATAAAAGACTAATATAAGGTGTTTTGTCAAAAACGAAATTTTGGCTATGTTAAATGAAGAAAAGGGGTGTGTGTGAATATGTTTTGTTTAAAAAGGTTTACCCCCTTCTTATACTCTTTTGTAAATAAGACTTATAAAAAATATAATACAATTAAATCTAGAATCGAGATTGGTAAACATCACACAATGTATTAATAAAAAACAAGATTACACAAGAATATTATATTGTTTCAAATCAAATTGATCTTATATCCAGCCTTAGTTGTTCAATATTGGAACAATTGATTTCCACTACTTTTATGAGTTTTTACAGGTAAGGCAGACATAAATATTTACGAATTTTCATACTGGACCTGACATTACATTATGGATTCTACAATCAAGAATGTATATATAAAAGTAATGTATTTTGAATTGTAGAATTTCTATAGTATTTGAAGAACCTTATTTATTCAGGTTTTGTTCAACCTAATCCGAAACAACAATAAACAATACAAAAATGGAAAAAAAAAATCTAAGACAAACCTCTTTGATCGGTCTAACGACATTAGCAATTGCTCGTAGTGCCAAACAATCAAGCAATGCTTCTTGGACAAGAAACTCACAAACCAATGGAGGTGAGAGGGGTGTGCCACTTCTACAAGGAAAGTCAAAGAAGAGAGCGGGAGACAAACATTATAATTTAGGTTTTTATTAATTTTGTTATTAAGGATATAAGGATCCTTTAAATCACGTGTATAGGGTCTAGGCGAAAACGTAGGAATGTAGGAAGCACATACTCTGACCTTGTTGTCTACCACACGTCCCGCCATCCATAACCTAATTCTAGAACCCCAAACACCTCATTTATGCCAACTAAGACATTCAACCCTTCTACCTCTTAACTAGACTCGCTCAATTTGGCGACCGCGTTCATCCTACCTCATGGAATGATCCACTTTAACCCAATGAATCGGTTTTGTAAAACTTTCTTAAAAAAGTTTACCCCTTCTTATACACTTTTGTAAATTGGACTTATAAAAAATATAATACAATTAAATTTGGAATCGAGATTGACAAATATTGCACAATGGATTCACAAACAATTAAATTTGGACTAAGATAAAAGAAGAAAGATTACATAAGAATTTTATTTTGGTTCAAATAAAATTGATCATACAATCTTAGTTATCCAACATTAGAACAATTGATTTTCACTATTTTTATGACTTTTTACAAGTTTGGAAGACACAAGGATATATGAGTTTTTCTATTAGATTTGGTATTAAATAATGGATTCTAAAATAAAAATGTATATAAAAATTTAATACATTTTGAATTGTAGAATCATAATGTATTGGAAAAATCTTATTTATTCCGGTTTTGTAGAACCCATTCTAAAACAACAATAAATGCGAAAATTGAGAAATTTTCAAAGACAAACCTCTTTAATTGGTTCGTTGACATTAGATGGTTACTCGTAGTGCCAAAAGATCAAGCAATACTTTATGGACATATAACTTGCACACTAATGGAGGTGACGAGGGTGTGATATACTACAAGACAAAAACTATAATTTATGTTTTTTATTAATTTTGTTATTAAGGATAAATGGTTCATTTCACGCTTATTGGATCTAAGAAAAAATATGGGAGTGCAGGGAACATTAGCCCTGACCTTACTATTACTACACCACCATGCCCATCAATAACCTAATGCTAGAACCCAAACACCTCACCCATGCTAGCTAAGAGATTTATCCATCCCATCTCTGAACTAGACTTACTCCATTTGGCGACCATGTTGGCTCATCCTACTTCTTGGACAAGGTTCATTTTTACCCAACGAGTATTGATACAAACTAATAGGCCCATAATTCTCCTCGGAACCAAGAGGAGACTTGTTTTCCATCATTACTAACTTCACCCATGCTAACATAAGTTTATTTTAAAAGATTTCTAAAATAGACAACCTAAAAATTACTTTTACAAGACTTGAATGATCATTTTAAAAGTAATAGGATACAAGTAAAAATTATAAGAGTGCAGGAAAGAAGATTCCTAAAAAGAAAATATGCAAATTGGGACAATTTCTTCCTACATCTTATTTTTCTTCCTACAATCCCATAAAATTTTGCCCATTTTGTCCTTTCTGGATTATAAAATTTGAAACACGACTTTCTCTTAAGAAAATTCAAATTGCACAACCTTTTGAATTTAAATCGTGTAATCCAAAACTCATCTTTTTGAGAAAGTTAGTTTTCGATTTCATAATCCAAAAGTTATTTTTGACTTTTAGATTGTATAATCTAAAAGTTTCAAACTATTTTTCAAATACGAAATTATTTTCAAATTGTACAATCTAAAAAAATGGAAAATAAATCTTATGGGGTTGTCGGAAGAAAGTTGTGGAGATGTAGGAAACAAATTGCCCCAAATTGGCTTAAAGACTTCTTGGACTTCAGCTCCATCCAGTTTTATTTAGGAAAATGATATATTGACAACCGTTATTTGATAACTTCTCTCACTACTTGACGTGGCACTATTTTTTGAATTTTAATTTTTTTTTTGCATAATTTCCACGTTGGCCAATGGCCATGCTTGAGACGAGAGAGAAAGGGAGGTTGATTCATGACAGAAGTGGGTGAAGGGCAAGGAGAGAGAGGAGTGGAAGTCGTGAGAGAAGTGGAGAGCAGTTTGTTCTTTCTCCATCCCCAGGTTTGTTCTTCCTCCTTCCCCCAAGTTTTTTCTTCTTCCATTTCCAAAGTGTTTTCTTTGTCCATCCCCCTAAGTTTCTTCTTCCTCCATTCCCCAAGTTTGTTGTTCCTCCGTTTTCGAAGTTATTTTTCGACGGGGTTCGTCATTTCCCCATTGGTGGAGCAGAAAAAGTATTCGGTTTACCCACTGCAACAAATTCGTTGTTTAGGGTTTAGGTTTGTGGAAATGAGGCATTTTTGTTTCCCTTTTTGGAGAATATTTGATAAAGTGTGGATTTTTTTTGTAACAGTGTTGTTCAAGAGCGGAAGCGAAAGGTCAGTTTTAGAAAATAATCACTCTATAGAGGAATCTATAAGATTGGTGTTTCCAATTTATGTGCGAAGTAGTGGGTTCGTAAATGCAAACCTGCATTTCTCTGCATTACTTTGTTATCCCTCACCGTGGTGTGCGTAATAGCCATTAGATTTTGAGAATTTAACATGTATGCATCATGGTTGAAGTGGGTTGGAATAAGGTGTACCCATTTAAAGAAATGGTTCTGTCACTCGTTATCCCACATGTAAATGCAAAGTAATGATTTGGGTTCTGCTAACCTACGCTAAATCATTTGAACAAAACATTTTCCTTGGTTGACTTTCTTTATAAGTATCCCTTTCAACAGTCCCCTTGGTGGCATCAATAATTTATAAAGTTTGTTAATTAAGTGACATTAGAGGAAGTTATAACGAAAAATTTTGCAGATTGTGCCACACGTCTTGCATACAAAAAAAAATTGCAATTTATGTGCAAAGTAGTGTTATTGTAAGTGCAAACTTGCACTTTTCTGCATTACATTATTTTCCCTCACCCTTATTAAAGTAGTAGCCATTAAGTTTTTACAATTTAACATGTGTGGTTCATGGTTGAGGTGGAATGTAATAAGGTGAACCCATTTCAAGAAAGGGTAGTGTCACTCGTGATCCCGAATTTAAGTGCAAACCAAGGTGTGTAGTTCTACTAACCTACGCTAAATGATTTGAACAAAATCTTTCCCATTCTTCACTTGGCTTATAAGTATCTCATTGGTGGCGTGAATAATTTATACACTTCATTAATAAAATTAACTCACACCAAGTACTAAGGAATTATATTTATAAATTTTGTAGATTGTGTGATGCGTATTGCATAATAAAAACTTCCAGTTTATGTGCAAAGTTGGGTTATTGTAAGTGTGAACCTACACTTTTCTGCATTACATTGTTTTCCCTCACCCTCATTAAAGTAGTAGCCATTAAGTTTTTACAATTTAACATTTGTGGTTCATGGTTGAGGTGGAATGTAATAAGGTGAACCCATTTCAAGAAAGGGTAGTGTCACTCGTGATCCCGAATTTAAGTCCAAACCAATGTGTGCAATTCGGCTAACCTACATTAAATGATTTGAACAAAATCTTTTCCATTCTTCACTTGGCTTATAAGTATCCCGTTGGTGGCGTGAGTAATTTATACACTTCATTGATAAAGTTAACTCACACCAAATACTAAGGAATTATATTTATAAATTTTACAGATTGTGTCATACGTATTGCATATGAAAAACTTCTAGCTTAAGTGCAAAGTGGGGTTATCGTAAGTGCGAACCTGCACTTTTCTGCATTACATTGTTTTCCCTCACCACATGAAAGTAGTAGCCCTTAAGTTTTGAGAATTTAACATGTTTGCTTCGTGGATGAGGTGGGTTCGTATAAGGTGAAGGATAACAAAGTAATGTAGAAAAATGCAGGTTCGCATTTACGAACTCACTACTTCTCACATAAACTGGAAACATCGATCCTGTAGATTCCTCTTTAGAGTGATTATTTTCTACAACTGACCTTCCACTTCCGCTCTTGAACAACACTATCACAAAAAAAAAAATCCACACTTTATCAAATATTCTCCAAAAAGGAAAACAAAAATGCTTCCTTTCGACAAACCTAAATCCTAAACCACGAATTTGTTGTAGTGGGAAACCTAATACTTTTTTTGTTCCACCAACGAGGAAATGATGAATCCCGTCGAAAAATAACTTCGAAAATGGAGGAACAACAAACTTGGGGAATGGAGGAAGAAGAAACTTGGGGGATAGACGAAAAAGTCACTTCAGAGGTGGAGGAAGAAAAAACTTGGAGGAAGGAGGAAGAACAAACCTTGGAATGGAGAAAGAAGAAACTCCTCTTCACTTCTCTCACAACTTCCACTCCTGTCTCTCTCCTTGCCCTTTACCCACTCTTGTCTCGAATCAACCTTCCTTTCTTTATCGCTCTCAAGCATGACCAACGTGGAAATTGTGCAAAAAAAAAAATTAAAATTCAAAAAACAGTGTCACGTCAAATAGTGAGAGAAGTTGTTAAATAACAGTTGTCAATATATCATTTTCCTTTTATTTATTCTTTGTTGCTCACTTTGTCTCACACTTACCCCAAAGACAGATAGGCTTACTAGTAACCATCAACTATTTATTTGCTGTAATTCATAATTTTGAATCAAAGAAGAAATTTGTCTCCATTGAGTTCATATTTCCAACACATAAACAAAAGAATTAAATCAAAGTTTTGACTAGTTGTTATCCTTTCCTGTTACATGTAGTATCAATTGTCCTGTAACAAAAGTCAAGTGAGTCAAGTCATAATCGAATCGTAACGCTTAGACTGTTACACTCTTAAGTAAAAAGAATTACATCATGACTATTAGCTATAACTTTTAATCTAGTAATAAACGCTCAATGCCAACATTTTCCCATCACTAGCTATTAGCAATTATCAACTCTTGATTTAAACTTCAAAAAAATGTACTTCTACAATGTTTCTCCGAGAACTGTGCCTTATGGCCAGAAAACAATGACTGAAACTACGGGCAATAAATTATTGGCAATATACAAAGTTTGCTTCCAACCGAAGGAATGAATGCCCTGTCTAAACCAATTACAAAATTACCTTTTTATGTGTGCAAAACAATCAAATTTCAAATGTTGGAACTTCAGATTCAAAACCATGAGTCACTTGGTATAACAGCCGAGCTCCTATACTTCTATAGGGGTCGTTTTCTCTTTTCACCTTTAAATAATCAATACATCTCTCTACCTCGGATTTCACTTGTAAATAAAACTCATGAGATTTCTCCTTATCTCTGAGTTCTTGTTTCCTTCCTGTCAAATAATATCTCATTAATTTTAAAGAAGGTAAAAAGCATGTCATGGACATTCCGAGATGCAAATATGTATTAGGCATACCTTTTGTTTCCAATGGTTTTCCAAAATAATAGTAGAACCGCCCAGGAACTTTAGGCAAAATCAAAGGCATATGCACTGGCTGATTTGCCACCTCACCAGCAGCATCACCCCTAGATTTCCAATTTGTAAGGGATATATTAATTTAATAATGTATGCATATACATATACAGCAGATGAAAAGGACAACAAAGATGTATGTATCAGTGTTTGCTATGGTAAAACACACAACAAATAAGATACCTCAATTGCGTGACCTCACTTGTGAGACTTTCTATTTCAGTCCTAAAGTACGGAATCTTCACCAAGTCATCATAATCAAATACTACCTGTAAAAGCCAGTGTGATATGATATGTTATGGTAATTCCTGGTCCAAGGCATCCACATATCACGGGAAAATGAAATTTAAAGATGGGCATATGCATAAAAGGAATAAGAGTGTTCTGTTATTTTCAGTCCGTAGCTAACCTTTATCGAAGTGGTAATCACATGAGATGTATTGCAAATAACTACTTGCAAAGTTAAAATTCTTTAGCGATATGGTAACACTTGGATGACAGTGAAAAGAACACATTTCACTCAGAGTGAGCCAAGATTAAATCCTAAATTTTACAGAGAGAAGTTTGTAGATGAGAAGTTCATTAGAATTTTGCTTTCTAGAAAAATAATAGATCACGCTTTCCCTGATGCAAGCAGTTTTAAGCACTTCGTAAAGGAAAAATGAATGGTTCAGAAAAAGACCAACACTTACTTGGCCAAGGTCATCTTCTCCAACAGCTCCAAAAGGTACAATTTTGGCTCCAAATCTTGCCGCCATCCTGACAAACTCAGATTGTTCAGGCCAGAATAACTTGTATTCTTCACCCTGAGAATTATTACAATGCTGGAGACTTTAAACAAGTCGGTACATTTCTAAGCATAAACACAGATAAAGTGAGCCTAAAATATTGAAGGGTCCTTTGAAGTGGATTCACCAAGACGAGACAATAACATTGAGACATAAGCCAACCATATATAGAATTGACACCACAGTCTAAAGTAATAAAATAATGAATTTATGAATCTTTTTTTTTATATGTATATATGTATATCTAAGTGTGAGACTTATACTTACACTTAGATTCTTAACAAATATATCACATTTTCACCCTTTTGCAGCTTCCTGGGAGACCTCTTGAAAAAAGAGATTATTTCTCATGTAAAATTGTTTCCAAAGGGGTACAGATATGAGAATGACAAAATTCGCATATCCTTTCATTTTTAATGCCTCATTTGTTTGAACCTTGAAAGATAGCCAATGTTCTTATACTGCAACACCGGTGTTCAATGTCAGAACTACGCATTTGTCATACAACATTGGGAAAATGAACGCCAAGCATTTGAATAAAAACTCTCTTACAAAAGTACTATTTATCACCTATCAGTTAAACTAGTTCGAGTAATTTTACGATGAGATAGGGAAAGTAAACTTGGAAATGTGTTTTTGTTTACGTGGAAATAACCTGGAGTATATGGAAACCAAATCTTTTTTCCAGCATGTCAACAATCCATGAGACTTCATTCAATTTCCCTTTTCTCTTTTCTGTTTTTAAAATGAATATAGTGACATCTTAGAATTCATGCAAGTTTCATATGCACCTTTAAAAATATATGGCCTAGCATTTTGCATTCATGTCCAAAATGGTATAAACAAGTTAAAGAACTTATAAGTAGTCAAACGAGCAAATCCATAGTTCCAACTGAAAGATAAAAGGATTTACCTTCCTATGAAGAGCCTCGCGCATCCCTCCAGGATATAATAACATATGGGCTTTAGAAGAAAAAAGCTTGAAGAAGTTAGCTGGTGCTACGGGGACAGCACCCATAATTCTGAAGTTGTCATAAGAAGATATCTCTGGCATTTTTCCAGTTTTAGATCTCATAAACATCATGGGATGAGCTATCCCACGTATAAGTATATTTCTTTCCAAAAATATTCGAGAAACCAGGGGAATTTTTTCTAATCCCAGGAGCATGTGGTACCCAACAAACAAAACAGGCCCCTCTGAGGGAATTCCAGCAAGGCCTTTTACAATCGTCCCGTCCTCCAAGGTTGAGAGCATTACAGCACTTGCGACAAGGTTAAACAAACTGGAAGCATTAAAAGTGAAACGTGTCAAGGTTATAACTAGTTTGGTTACACTATAATAAGATAAGCAAACCGAGAAAAGCTATATATATATATATATATATATATATATATATATATATATATATATATATATATATATATATATTCTCAAAAAAAAGGCATCAACTTATCTAGCAACTGATCACGGCTGAGCTCTCGTTTCAATCTACTATCTTTATAATATATACTACTAAGTCTCTTGTGGTTCTTAATTGATGGTTGTATGACCAAACTTATCCTCTTGTTTTTACCTGTTCGATTCTATAATTTTTCTGGCTTCATCAGGTGTTGGCGGTATAAAATCTGATGCATAGTCATGATACTTGCCACGGCGGTAATATGAAGTGCCCTTGATTATCGTTACCAAGTCAACGCTACCTTCCTGCTAGCAGTGGACACAGTTAAATATTAGGGTTTGTTTGAACGTCCAACTGATATTTGATATCTTTTTTCTCCCACCAGATGTAAAGGATCCTGATGCATGCCTGAATGCAAAGACAAGCACGCATGCTTGAAGAAATGTATAAATGGAGAAATCCATACCAGGAATAGGAAATGGCCACTGTCATCAAATTTACGAAGCGCGCATTTAGATTTAGGCAGTAAATTGAGTAATCTTTCCCCTTCCTGCTGACTAGGTAGTAACTGATCATTTCCACTGGAAGGGCAAATCACAAAGTAAGTTTCACTTCATACACTTGAAAGTATGCTGGGTACATCAGATATTCAGCGGGATTAATTTACCATCCACCCAGGAAATTCATTATTCAATTCAATAAGAGCACAAATTAGATAGAAAGAATTATAATTAGTAATGGTGGGAAATACTTTTTTAACCAAATTAATGAAACACTTATTATTCCGTGTTTTCAAAGTCAAAGTATGCAAAATGGCAAAGAGAATGAACCTGCAAAGAATCAAAGTCTGAGCTTTGATAGCATAAAGGCGTGATTGGGCGTAAGCAGAAGCTGACTTAAGCATCTGTAGTTTCCATTCAAGTGTTTCTTTTGGTAATATGTCGGCAAGAACCTGAGAATTAATCAATAAAAGATTTTCAGTATTAAAGAATAATGATAAGAAAGCTCAAAAATCAACCTTAACGGCAAGAAACTAAAGTAAAGAAAATTCAGCCATGTCAATCCACGCTCTTCAAAAGTCCAGCATATTCCACTTTTAAGAAGTTTGGTTTCAAGAAAAAAACAAATTAGCTATCTAATTTTCATTTCATATTCCTTCGAGAATATGCCTAATGCATTGTCAATTTTTCATTTTTTTCTCATACAAAGTGCTTACTTATCCAAGGCATTAACAAAAAGTAGTTAACGAAACCAAATGAACCTTACAGGCAAAGATAATGAGAAAGTAGTTAAATCCTTCACAAGCTCTCCAGTCGTATTTTGTAGAGGAAGCCCTTGGACCACATTATCCAACACCCTCCTCAGAGATTCACCTGATGTTACAAGAAATGTTGATGACATAAATGGAAAATGGCATCACTTTCTTTGGTAAAAGAAAGGCAGTATACCAGTCCTTGATCCATGAATTATAAGTGATATTTTCCGAAAAACTATTCAGTATGTAAGGATCAATAAGTAGAAAACTTAGCATAAGTACTTTATGACATTGAAGTAAGTACCTGGTGATTTAATATTTTAATAATCTAATGAACTACGATTTAGGAAAATTCAGGGAAAATAAGCATATGTAACAAAAATTGGAAAATCCCGTTTCACTAGGCAACAATTCAATATTAAATCATGAAAGGTGCAGAAGGGGGTAAATGACAAAAAGATTCGAAGAGAAGAACAGAGCAAAGACATGAAACATTTATATGGTCAAGGACGAAAATGTAATAGATCCACCAAAAATGTTGTCCGACACAAAACAACGGAACACAGATGCTAAGTAAGATGCATGGAAATAATACGAAATTATACGTAAATGACACCAAACCCATGCATATTTCCCATTGAAAAATTCGAGGAGGAAAACATAAGAATGGAATTATATTTACGATTTGAAGCATTGAAGAAACCAGAAACCTATATATAGTGCAAAAAGTTTAGGGGAGCTTTTATCAGAGGGAAAAATAGCGTATTTTTCAAAAGTCTTCTTAGAAGCTGCACAAAATAAGATTTATTTTCTTAAAATAAGCATACACAGATTCTTCGCAAGTATTTCAAGACATTAATCATTGGAAAATAGGGCATAAAGAAAGAAAAAAAGCAAAGCCTTCATAACAAGATACACAAACCTGCCATCGATCTGAGAATGTTAGGCAGGCCAGGGGAGAGTGGATCAGGCAAAGCTTCCAATAATGGTGTTAGAAGTTGCAAGTTTGACCTGCTGAACGAAGTAGCTGCCAAATTGGGTGGTGAAGGTGAGATCAAGTTTGTCCATCTTTACTACTTATACAACGGTGAATTAGTAGTTCATTGCGGCTACTAGAGATTCTATAAAGTTAAAATCATTCTTGAACTCATGTTTATGGTGCTGAAAAATAAAATCCAAGACAATAAACCTTATCTACGTAAATTAAAGCTACCTGGGTTTGCCAAAATTAGTACAAGATCAATATTAGGATTAAGAGCTGCAACAGCCAGCGCAACGCATGCTCCTAAAGATTCTCCAACAAGATATATGGGTCTGTTTGGTGACCGTTGATATTCAGACTTAACTGTTCTCTCAACTATTTTCACAATGTCTGCAAGGGGGGAGTATACAAAACATAAATTATAATACATCATTCAAAGAATTTCTAGAAACATAAGAAACATATTTTCAACACAACCAATATACTCTCAACCATCTTCGGAAAGTAGGACAGAAAGGGCAGAAACAGCAGAAAAAATTTATGGTTAGTGCCAGAGAGTTCAACTTGAGCACGAAATACTATAATGAGGTACAGAGGAAAAAGGTGTACCTGTAAATGATGTTCGATCCGCGACCGGAATATGAAAGCACCATATATCAAAAATCCTTCATTGAAGAAAAAGAAACGAAAAGAGTATTTCTTACATATCAATTAATGACCTTTTACTTCAAATTCATCTTATCACCTAAAAAGTGCATTCCTAAAATGACAATTTGGTGCGTGCAATTAGGCCTTAACATTAAATGAACACAAACCTTCCCAGCTTCTGATGATGTGAAATAAGTCCAAGTCCCACCCCATCGATCCCTGAAAAATTTGGAATGCAAATTATTTACACAAGTTTATGAGTAACCTTGTAAGAAATCATGACATGAACACATGGACCTCATTTATTGCGCCCCTATTTACATCATGATATGAAAACAATGTTTGAAATCATGACACTCTTCAATCCGAGAAATAAGAACTACAATTATAAATTATTAGATGTTATTTGATTGATAAAAATTAAAACATAAAACAGATTATTTCTTTTGAAGCAATAGTAGTGCAATCATTAAATAACTTCTAATATTAAGCACTCGCTTTTGTAACGCATCTTCACATTATGCGTGCACGATAGGTCCAATAAACTTTATTAAACTTTATTGGAATGATTCAAGATGTCGTTTGAGAGGTTAGTAGCTTATTTTCACAACCTCTACTATGGATGACATAAATTCCAATACAGTATTACACCCATAAAGACTTGAAGTGAAAATAAAAGAAACTGTGACATAAGGACTAGAACAAAAGATAATTACACAAGGAAAATAAGAGCTAAATTAGATGTAGAAGCATAGATTGAGAATTGAAAATAAGTTACAATTACTAAAAACCATTAAACTAATTTTTTAAAGTTTTATATTTTAAGTTGAATATAAAAAATGTTTTTGATTTTAGTAATATTTTTAAATATAAAATAGATAGTTCAATAACAATTTTCCAAAACAACTAAAACTTACTGAATAGCTTCATATTATTTTCATAAATTATTAACAGGAGTTTTATAAAAATATAGAAAAATTACATCCTTATATTTTTTTATTACAAGAGCTAATCCAAACTTTTTATACTATGCAAATTCAACTCCCATTTTGTTTCCCTTTTGTTAGAGAACATAGTGAAAAAAATTTGAATAATTTAAGAATAAAATAATTTATATAATTAAGATAAATGAGAAGTGTAATCTACATTTCAAATGACACAGTTAATCTTCCCTTATTATTTGAAAGGAAAAGTTGTAACCAGTATAACTGAAAGAAATCATGTTACAGCAGTAAATTTTATAATTTTGTTGACCACAAGACTTTCAATTAAAAAGAAATAGCCAAAATAAACTATTGGAGCAGACAAAAAAGACGACATGTCATGATTTGCAATCAGGTGGAGATCAAAAGCAGCGCCAGTTTACACAAAATCAGAAATAAATAAATAAACCAGGTCACATGTTGCATCTTCACAAGTATTTTTCATTCTATTTTCTTCTCTTTCATCCTTCCACCTCAGGAGATTTAGGCCTTAATGTGGTCATTTTAGTGAGATAAAAGTAGCTAAAGAGTAATGTCTTTTTACCTTGAAGACAGTTTTTCAAAACATTTAAATAAATTATAAATATAGGTAAGTTGAATTTTAAAACATGATTTTATAATTTTTCAAATATAAATGAGCTCCACCTATATTGTTAGCGGATTGATATGTTCTTTTACTATAAATTATACAGTGTTCTCTCATGTAATCTTTAATCTCTTGGTCAGATCATGTTACCTTTATTTTATATGAACCAGCTGGAATAGCAGCAGCTACTCACAAAAGTAAAACAGTATCACAAATTGAAAGGGGCTATGTTGTCGTTACACTATCTATAAAATGCTTTTTTTCTTTTTTATGGAAAGCAACTCTTGAGGTAAACTTAGTTTGTTTGATACCTATACAAGTTTTACCTGCATCCTCAAAAGATTTGGAATTCCAGTTTTACCCCTCCAATTCTTTTTAAAACGTCTTCCATGGAAGGCATTGTGTTGTGCCAGTGACTGAAAGTTGGAAGGGAATTCTTCCAGCTAGGGTGGTGGAACTTGTGATGATGTTTCGAAGCCACTGAGGTCAGCAGCGGATAGTGGAGCTCGTGGTGGTGTTTTGAAATGGTAAAGTTGAGGTAATAAATATACTTTGGGAAGGGTGTTTCAAAAAGTGTTGGAGGACCGTCCCGTGAAAGGAAAATCTAGAATGGTAGTAGGAAGTACGATCTGTGTTCCGATTCGTGTTTTCCAGGACTATTTTGTACAATAAAAAAAAAACATTTCGGTAGACTATGTTCAATTTGCCAATCTGGAAAAGTATATGTGCTTCAGTGGAAAACCAATCTGAAATACCCATTTCAGACGTTTTAGAAAAAGAAAAATCTTACTCACGGGTAAGAACATTGCGGGTAAGAACATTGCGGGTAAGAACATTGCGTCACAAAGGTTGTCTCTGATGGAGTGAAGGAGAGATAGAGTGAAGAAGGAACAAATAAAGAAGAATGCACCAACAGGAATAGAGGTAGATTGGTTAGTTTAATCCAACTTACACAGCTGATCACGGACCAGGTTATAAAAAGGTTAATTTAATCCGGCTCAGATTTTAATGAGTCAAAAATTTATTCATATTTTCTACCAGAGTCTCCTCTCTCTGTAAAAAAATAGTTAAACTTGCATGTTTTATAAAATCTAAAAACTAAACAATACATATATAATAACCTTAGCTGCACATTCAATCCAAAATCATAGAAATTACATCACAAAATTACATATATAATAACCTAAGAGAATTTCCACCCTCATTAATTGAAATTTAATTTATATAACATCACAAAATTAACTTGAAAAAGAAAATTTCAGAAAATTAAATGTGTATAAGATATACAATCCCAACTATCTAAGTCAACCTAAATATATTTTTATAAATTGGGATTATGAATTTCAAATGATTAAATTCTCATTTCAATTATATAATAAATATATAATATAAATTTTACTTATCAAATAATTTTACTATAAAAATGTCATAATTAATCGTATGAATACTATTAAACAACTTTATGAGTAAATAGTTCATTCTATAAATATTATTAAAGTAAATATTTTATTCTTTAGATGGTTTCTCCAACTTGGATTCAAATAAATTTATAATTATTGTTTTAATATCTAAATATTTTAAGAATTATTGTTTTATTTATATTTAAAAGATTGTACCTTATAAATATTGTAATTACTACAACTTTTGAGTATTTTAATTTTTTGTTAAAAACTAAAATGGTAACAATCTTAGTTTATTTACCCGTTACAAACATTCAACATATCTCCACCCAAATATAATTTAGTTAAATTACTTATAATTGAACTGAGCTCAAAATAAGGCTAGACTCAATCTAATACAATAGGGGAGGTAATTTTGTTTCTCAAATCTTTTTCAATTCATAAAAAGGCAACAATAATAACTTTATTCTTAGGCTTGTTAAAAAATTATATAAAAAATCCTGAGTTAAAGAATCTAAGTATATTTATTCACAGAAAGTTGCATTTCTTTAACTGGATAGAGAATACATAATTTATATTTTCATGAAATATAATATTTATCTTTATTATAGCATTTTCAATAAAATATTTTCATGGACTAAAAAAATATCATAATTTGTTAAATCCCGAGAGTATTCGACGGATATAAATACTAGTATATAATATAATGTATTTCTATCAATTGCATGTCCAAAAGACCGTGACAGTATCACAGGCGTGACAAAATGTGCTATTTAAAAAAGCAACCGTGTAAAGCAAAAGTGGAGCGCAACCAAAAGGTTGAGGGGGCAAAAGGCAAAACACATCTAATTAAACCAAACAGACAAGTAAAAACAATTCAAACACGCAAGAGAAAAAAAATACAAAAATGGAAAATAGTAAAATATTTAAGAGAGAGAAAAATACTGACCTGGCAAAAAGAGCAGAAGAGGAGAATTGTCCAACTGCGAAGCGCATTCCAAAGGCGAGAACCACCGTGGCGGTCCACCATCTGCTCCGATCAATTCCTTCGATTGCTCGAAATATTCGTTCCAACCGCTTATCCACCGCTTCTCCTTCTCTTTCAGAACTTTCTTATCTTTCTCTTTCTCTACCACACCGTGACTTTCTGCCGTGAATGTCAGAATCTGGTCTGCCGACACGGCGAGGCGCGGAGTCACAGTCGAGATCTGGTTAGAGTTGAGTTTTTCAACTGACCGACGACTGAAGAGCACAGTAGGAAAGAGACGGGCTCCGACGGCCGCCATCGTGGCAGGTGATTGCAACGCAGTCGAGGAAAGAGAAAAGACGAATCAGATGCGATGATTAATATTGTTTGGGGAAATGTTTAGGAGCCAATGACTGCAGAAATGAAAGTCTGAATCTGAAAGCCGAATATGCATTAACACACACTCTGGTATTTATAATAATAATACATATTAATAATAAATTAAGATTAAGAATTTTATTTTTATATTTCGGAACAGAGGGAAAAATCAACACTAATATATGGCAAGAGAAGTGAGGAATGGTGCTTACAGATTATGGAGGAAGAGTCTTCTGGATGTGAGACAGTACAGTGTGTGTCTCTCTGCTGCGTGTCAGCTTGTGGGTGACGCCTTATTGTGTTTTCCCAAATCTATGTTGTTTTTTAATAGTTTATTTTGTTTCGGCTTAAATATGCTCTACAATAAATTTTATTTTTTTATGAAAAAAAAACGAAAAAATTACACTTTCTTGGCAGCCAAATCTCAGTCTCGTTCTTTTCTAAATTTAAAATAAACATAAGTCTTTTATTTTTTTTAATAAAATGTATTTACAACCGTTACTGTACTTTATCTTTAACAAATAACAATCACTGTTTTATACTTTAATAAAGTAAAATTTATCTTTTTACTATGTTTAAAAATTAATATGATAAAAGTTCATTAAAAATGTAATATAAAAAATAAATTTTAAAATAAGAAATAAAATATTTTTCATAAACAAAAAAGCAAGTAACTTAACTACATATTAAAAATTTCTTAAAATTTGTTTCATATAAATATAAAATATTATAAATATATTAATTTAAGATAAAAAATATATAAAGATAAAAGTATACCGATTATTAATATATTTACCTATATTGTTAATATAAGTACAAATATAAATAAAAAGAAGTACAATTATTTTAGAATTATTGGAAAATATTAGAATATTTTTATTATAATTTTTTAAAAATTAAAGATTTTATATTTGGAATATTTTAACTTTTAATTTTCATTTTTTTTATTTAAGATTTAGTTATGGTAAGGATCGAGAAAAATAGGAAAGAGTGATGGTAATTTTAAAATCTGACTTTATATTAATTTATTATTTAAAACGTTATATAAATAGAAATTTTATTAATCAAGTTTCCTTTTTATAAAAATCACCATCTTTTGAAAATTGTTTTTTAATGCATTTCTCTGCCTTCTATTTAAATTTTTATCTCATTTTTTATATGTTTGAAGATCAAAGATCGAGGAGAGATCTTACAAAGAACTCTACACATCTAAGCGATAAGAATTCAAAGTAAAGTAAGTTCATTTTTGTTCCTTTTTGAGCTAATGTACTCTTTTGAGTTGCAATGACGGATTTTGACCAATATTGTTGGGGAATCAATACACTCAAAATTTATATATTTAATTACTGACACGAATAAAATAAAAATGAACACATACTTCAATATAACCTTTACTATAAAAGAAATTATACATATATAAAGGATTATCTTTCATTTCTTTAGACTTTTGAACTTATCAATAATTGAATAAAAAGTAAAATTTTCAACATTTGTTTTTAATATACATAATCATATTGTTGGTAAGAAATTCATCTTCCATTTTATTAATATGCATAGATTGATTCAACAAGTCCTCACAAATTACATCATTACGTGGTGAGCAACCATAATATTATGTTTTCATCCTCACAAGTAGCTTCCCTTTCATTCCTCATCAATATACCTAATTTAAAAAAAAATTAAGACTAAAAAATAATTTATCACAATCTAAAAAAATGTAATTACTAAAAGAAAATTTTATGATAATTAAAACACAATTAAAAACTGGTTATGAAAAAAATATTTTAAGATGCCAAAATTTGTGTATAGATGTATAAAAAAATTTTGATTGCCCAATATAAAAAATATATTAAAACTATCTCAAAATTTTAAAAATACTAAATTATATACTAATTTATATATGTATATACCTAGTCTCCACTAAGCTTCATCATTGTACAATTGCATATGGCTCTCTGGTCCATGCATGTGACTCCAAATAACTTAAGGTGAATCGTTGTTTGTTTGTGATTATAAGAATGTGTTATGATCTTTGATAGGGGTTTCTTTGTGTAGTTAGAGCATCCTATAAGAATTTGAGTTTTAGGAGAAACCTTTGAGTTAGGGGCTTTAACTCAAGGTAAGGAAGCTAGATATTTAAAATTTATGTGATTGTTGAATGGAATTGATGATGTATTTCTAATTGTGAAGAATTGAATTGTGTGTGTGTTCCTATTTTTTCCTATGATTGATAGTTGTGAATGGTTAACTTTTAGTCGATCTTTAAGGTGAAAGATGTATGCTTGTGATTGATGATATGTATGAGTAAATATATGTTAGTTTGAATCAAGTGGCCTTTAATTAACCATTTTGAACTAATATTGATCTGATTTGGCTTGTGAAAAAGAAGAAAAGTACCTATTAAAGACAATTGGATAGATCGAAATACTTGTTGGGCTAGTGTTTCTCCCTGAACGACAACATAATTTATGAAGTCACAGAGGAAGGGAAGGGCTCACTCATTGGGCGAGTGATATCCTTGCTATGTAAGAGCATTTTAATGAAAGTCAAAGAATTAGGGGTGATCCCACTCATTGAGCAAAGTAAGTCTCGTTGGACAAATTATTAAAATTGCTCCTAATGGTCTTATTCGTTGAGTGAGTGAGAATTCGCAAAGCGAATGATTTTAATAAAGGTTTTCTTAATCCAAGGAAATCATGGTTCTTTGGGCAAGCTTGAGCGAGAAAGATAATGAATTTATTTAAACGAAAGATATGATATATATATATATATATATATATATATATATATGTATGTATATATATATATATATAGGATAATGAATTTAAGTCAACTACCTATGTAGGTTTTTGCCACCTTAGGAAGCAAGGTAATGGTGTGATTGGCTCTCCTTTGGTGGAAAGTAATGGCCAAGTGTCCCCCTTCTAATGGAGAGGATTTCCTCGTAGTAGTGGCCATGTGTTCTTCTCCTAATGGAGAAGAGTTTTTCATAGTATTGGCCACATATCCTCCTCCTAATATAGAGGATTTTAGCCTTGTTATCCAAGTTAGTAAAATTGAGGTTTTCAGGGTTTTGCTTCTCCAAATTTAGAGATACTTTAGCCTATAAATAAAGGTGTCTCCACACATGCAAATTCACTTTGAGATTAATATTGCTCTGCTATCAAAATATTATGCCATCATACTTGTCTCTAAAGTCAAGGTTAGAGCATCACATGTGATCTCCTCAAGCCACATTTCTCTGGAGTTGACCTAACTTTTTTGAGAAAATCCTATCATATCAGCATCCAAACACCCAAAGAGAGAGTTATCTCCTCCATTTGCCCATTGCTTTCACACACATCCAACCACCTTCTTAACTTGAAGTGGAAGTCATCATAGGTATAAAATTGTTGTCATTTTATGGTAACAAATAGGGAAGGCCTATATTTAGTTTAAATATAAAAACAATGTTTTATAACTTTACACGATTTCTAAAAAAAATAAGTGTAACTTTTTGATGATCTTTTAAATTTTATAAAATTTAAAATTCTTACATTAACGGGTGTACATGCCTCCCGGTGTATGTGATTATTGTAGAATATGTATTAAAAATTATTAGTGTATGTGATTATTGTAGAATATGTATTAAAAATTATTACATATTAACTAAGAAAGGGCATATTATTAAAAATTGAATTAATGAAAGGGCATATTTTCTAAGAAACATAATCTAGAATATGTATTAAAAATTATTACATGTTGTATTTAGAAGTTGTTCTACTGTTACAAGTAGTTAGAGTAATAGTTATATCATAATGCATTTGATGAATTATATTTATACATGTTCTTATACCATTAATGATATAAAATAAAAATATAAATAAGTTTAAAAAAATGAAAAAATTAATTCCATAATAATAATAATAATTATTATAATTATTATAATTGTTAGAATTATATGTTTGTGGACATAATTTTATGATGATAGTATATTTTAATAAGTTAGAAATTAATATTTATATTAATTCACAAATTTAATACAATTATTTAAATATAATATTTGTATTCTAATTTTTATAGTAACTAACAATTTTTTATCACTATAATTGGTTGTTAATGAGATATTTTCTTGTAGTGATATGATTGTTTCTTTTGGGATGATTGTACTTATTTTGTATGTTAATTGTTGTGTTAATTGTTTTAGATTATTAAACCTGTATTGTCTCATTTTAGTGGTTTTATTCAATTAAAATGGGATGTTACATTTGCGAGCAATTCTCATGGTGGACGAGTGGAGGTTTCTAGCTCTGAGCCATCTCAGTAAAATTAAGATTCCCAGATTGTTAACCATCAGATCGCACTGAAATTTTAACTATCGATTCTAGACACATAGTGCTTTAGTTTTACCGTTTGGTCTTGAATTGAAGGTCTTTAGTAAGAGAAATTTTTCAGAAACCATATAATACTAATCTTTTTTGTAGTGCTTGAAAAGTGATTAGAAAGATCTGCGGTACCTTGAAGTGGGTGTTCCACGCACATGACTGATGATAAAGGAAAATTTGCATAATTAAGCTTAAAGAATGAAGGGTTTGTGACTTATGGAGATAACAACATAGGAGAATTCTTGGAATAGGAACCATAAGCAATGGATCTTCATTCAACATCAAAGATGTTCTCCTAGTTGAGGGTTTAAAGCACAATCTAATAAGTATAAGCCGATTGTGTGAACAAGGATATAAAGTAGTATTTGAACCTAATAATTGTCTCATATTTAATGCATCTAGTAGTTGTTTGATCTGCATCATTCATTAAATAACATACATTGTTTTACAAAGGAATATGATACATGGTTATGGCATAGAAGATTTTGTCAAATACACAAGCATAATTTAAAATAGCTAAATAGAAAACAATTGGTTGAAGACCTATCACAACTCAAGTTTGTAATGGACAAAGTATGTGAAGTATGTAAAATAGAAAAACATACTAGGTTTCTTTTAAGCATAAGAGTTGTGTTTCAACTAACAAACCTTTAGAACTACTTCACATGAACTTACTTAGGCCTTCATAAACTATGAGTCTTGGTGGCAACTTCTATGGATTAGTCATAGTAGACAATTTTTCTAGGTTCACATGGACACTATTTTTAGCATCCAAAAATGATATTTATCATGCTTTCAAAAGACCTGCCAAGGTCTTCGAAAATGAAAAATATTGTAAAATTGTTTTTATTTGAAGTGATCATGGACGAGAGTTTCAAAATGTAAAGTTTGAAAACTTTTGTGAAAAGCAATGCATAAAACACATATACTCCAAGGACTCCTCAAAAAAATAGTGTGATTGAGAGAAATGTTGGTACAAGTAACCTTGGTGCATGGATTTGATGAAGCAAGTGCATAAGATCATATGTGGTTCATGAAGAATTGATGAGATTCGTTGATGATAAAGCTTGTGGTCTGTTGCATCTAGAGTTATCATGAAGATCTCAAAGCTTGAAGTTTGTATTGTATTCATAAACTATATGGCATAGTTTAGATGTGTCTTGTCTTGCAGGTGTCCTTTTCAATAAGTTAAAAAAGGTTTTTAACAGGTTAAAAGGCTTGATGCATATAGTTTTGGTATGAATATTTTCAATCAATTTAATTGTTATTTAATCGATTGATTTCACTTAAGTCAAGTGAAATCAACAGATTGTACGGACAAATCAACTTGTTGAATTCACTTATGACCAAACTATATTAACTGGTTTTTCAAACAGTGGAGTAACAATTGAGATTTATGAGCGCAAAAACACTGGCATGAATTTGGAAAACTCTCTCTAGATTACATAATGTGCAGTTGGTGATTGAAGATCTTTGAATCTTGGAGCAAAGTTTTGCTTGTTTGAAGCATGGAAGAACGTGTTTTGTCAGTTAGGGAGAGCCTCCACCCAAGTTTGGTTGTTCTCTTGCTTTTCTGTGTTTCATGGTCTGATTATGAGTCTATAAGTGGGATTTTTGTAGTGTAGAGGTTAAGGTTCTAGTGGGATTCAAGAATCTTGGTGTTTTGCTTTATCCAAAAGTGTAATCTTTGAGGGATTTTGTAATTCTTTTGATATAGTGCATGATCAAGCCCATGTTGTCCTTATAAACTAGATGTAGCTTAGTTATTGAGTGAACCAGTTTAAAAATCGGTGTGTGATCCTTTCTCCCTCATCTTGTTCTTCCTTTAAATCTCAAGAAAACTCATTAAATCAATCTTTTTAAGGTCTGCATTTGGTTTAACGTAATATGGTAATACAACAAAATTGGATATATTGATTGGAACAAATCTTGAATGATAAAGTATATTTTTTCGAGTGAGTTTGGTGCTTTTCACGTTTCTGCATAACTTCCCAAAATATTGGTTGGTTGATTTTATTTTACAATCTTTTGAATCATACTATATGAAAAAATTAATTTGTTGTTTGTGTGTTCAATCAATTGAAATATGTGGTCCTACAACAATACAACTCTGATTTGTTGGTAAGTTGAATTTGAATTGATAGGGTTTTTAGAAGTTTTAATTGGCCATAATTTTTAGTGCTCAACCAATTCAACATCCTAAGAAAGACATTTTAAACCTAGAATTGGTATCAAAGCGGGTTCTTGAAAGGTATTCAAGTGCAATCCTAAACTATATTTTGAAAAATGGCTGAAAATAAACTTTCTTTGGTTGAAGGTGCTTATATACGTACGCCCCTTATGTTTAGTGGTATAAACTATCAATTTTGGAAAGTACATATGAAACCTTTAATTAATTCAATTGACAAAGGAATTTCGAATACAAATGTGAATGACCCATTCATCCTTAAACATGATGTTCATAATAAGTAGGTTGACAAGCCTTGAAATCTTTGGACAAAGGAAGAAAAGAAGAATGCTCAATATGACTACACAACAAAGAATATTGTAACATCTTCATTGAATATGGATAAAACAAGGAGAACTAAGAAACATGCTTTGATACATGAATATGAGCTATTCAAATGAAACAAGGAGAATCAATTGTTGAAGTACAAAAGAGATTCACACATATTGTTAACCACCTAATAGAATGGGGAAACGAATTTGATAAAGAAGTGTTAAATATCAAAGTGTTAAAGTGCCTTGATAGAAGTTGGCAACCCAAGGTAATTGGCATCTTAGAATTAAGGGATCTATGCACTATGACCACAACTGCAATGTTTGTTAAGTTAAAGGAGCATGAAATTGAGATGCATAGGCTAAATGAGCAAGAATCAAGTGAGAAAAAGGTGCAAACCATAGCCTTGAAGACTAGCACCAAAAAGAGTGATGAAATCGAGGAAAAAGTGGTTGAATCAGGAGACAGTGAGAACTTGAACTTACTAGTTAAAAGGTTTGGGAAGCATATAAAAAGGAAAGGTAACAAAGGTAATAAAAAGGAAAGGTAACAAAGGTAATAAAAACTAAACGCAATGCACTAGTGCAGTAAGGGCTTTTTGCCCCGGTTGTTTTCCTCATTTTGCCTCGGGTTTGGAACCGAGGCATATTGGGTCGAGGCCAAAAGGGGGTGCCTTTTGGCCTCGGTTGTTACCCAAGGCCATAGAGTCGCTTTTATGCCTCGGTTGTAAACAAACCAGATCCATAGGGTTTCTTTTCTGCCTCGGGTCAGCGAGAACCGAAGCCATAGGTTAAAAATAATATTTTTTAATTAAAATTTTCGCATAGTCTTTAGCCTCGGTTATGGTAAGAACCGAGGCCATATAGTTCCGTTTTGCTTCGGTCTTGGTAACAACCGAGGTCTATTCTATTATTTTTTTAAAATAAATTTTCTATTTTATTGTGATTCTCACATTTAAACCTGCATATTTTTTTCACAGAGCAGCACAAACGAGAACATAATATTTTCTCAAACATCCACAATCCAATAACATTTAAAAGATAATTGAAATATACACAATCCAAATACATATATCCTAATCAATACTATTGTACATTTGAATTATGAATTTTGCACATGCTATCCTACCAAACTTTATGGACTTCGCGGGAATTG
>Ga0214545_1004328_pt1 | contig 26639 bp, 15 predicted proteins | sample CNSS4metaG_FD_160064 | JGI IMG/M metagenome (GOLD analysis project Ga0214545, IMG submission 160064) | Root nodule microbial communities from cowpea collected in UCLA plant growth center, Los Angeles, California, USA - CNSS4 | ecosystem: Host-associated > Plants > Roots > Nodule | place: USA... | reverse complement strand
GAGACATCCTTAGGTATCTTTTATTTGCTTAGAGGCCCCTAAACTCTTCTATATAAGGGGTGTTCCTAGACATGTAAAAGGGTTGAACATTTTGAAGTAAAAACACTCTTGTGTCTCAACCATTTGTAAGAGTTTCCTCCCTTGGGAGTGAATACTTTTAAGCCGTATCTTGCATAGTAAGTGGCGGCACACATTCACTCATCTTCAAGGTTGCCATGGCTTCTAGCCTAGGCTTGTAGTGGCGTGCTTCTCACATTATTATCATTTTTTTCCTTTCCATTTTATGTTTTCTTCTTCCTTTAATTGTTCTTGGTTTTCTATAGTTTATGTGCTTTCCATTTTCTTTTTGTTTTGAATCAATTCATCATCTTCTTCTCTTAAGCTTTGTGAAAGGAACCTTCACATCTAGATAGCTTGTTATCTTAATGTTTAGTGGGGATTTCACTTAGCTTTCTTAATCAACTTCACCATATTCATAACTCTAAAAGGAACAATATAATCCTTCATCAGGAACACCAACTAGAGAAGAAGTAAAGTGCTGGAATCCAAATTGTGGAAAAAGTTATGAACCATGTTGAGCTACAAGGTATCTGATTAAGGAAGTGTTTGTAATGAACAAATTATATCAAGCACCACATTAAAAGGATGTTATTTAATTTTTTTTATGTATACTTTTCTAATTAAAGCAATTAACATTGTAATAATGACTTATTAATTTTAATTTTTACGCTTTGTTATTTACATTGTTTTATATTAAAATTGTAAACTTTTGTTCTTTGTTCCTTTTATAAATGTTATTTGTAAATTATAAATACTAAAAATCTAAAATTGTTGTCTTTTATAAATTTTATTATATTTTAGGATTTATGCATTATTAAAAAATACTAAAGAAACCCCAGGCAGTAGTGGGGGTTCCGGTTGGGTTCCAGAAACCCTAGGCAGTAATGGATGTTTCAGAAACCCTAGACAGTAGTGGGGTTCCAGAAACCCTAGGCAATAGTGGGGGTTCCAGAAACCACAGGCAGTATTAGGGGTTTTGTAAACCCCCAGTAAGTTGTGCTTTTCCAGGGGTTGATAAAAACCCCTAGTAAGTTGCGCTTTTCCAGGGGTTGATAAAAATCCCCAGTAACCTGTTAGCCACGCTGGTTCTTCTAGGGAAATTTTAAACCCCCGGTAAAATCATTAGTGGAGGTTAAAACCCCTAGAAATGCCAAATATAATCCCTACTAAAATTAATTTTTTTTGTAGTGATCAAATTGAATACATGTGTTATATGAACCAAATTTGTTATATATGTAGTCAAAATGAGTTGATATTATCCATGGCTTTCTCTAACAAAGTAACACTTAACTTCAATATATTTCATTATTTCATGTAATACTATATTTGAGGCAATATTCAGTAAGGTGTAATTATCATATATATAAGTGACAATCGTGTAACTTCTCTAAACATTAGTTCGTGAATTAAGTGTTTGATTTATGTAAGTTTTGACAATAGCTCAATATTTCGCCTTTATAATAGAGTTGACTATAACATTTTGGTTTTTTCTTTTCCAAGAGATAAATATAAAAAAGTTCTCCTTGATAACATTGTCTTGAAGTAATCAAATTAATACTATATTTATATCAACTTTAGTATTATTAACAAAGTAACTAAAAGGATTAATATGGGTAAGATAACCCAAAAGTCGTCTCTTAATAAACACAAAATTTATTTCTAACAAATCAGTTCTCATAAAATATATACAAATGGGTTAGACAAATAAATATAACAAAAGAAGAAAGTAAATAAAATAAGTAAGAAATTAAATAGAAAAAAATAAATGTAAGAAAGTAAAAATATTGCAAAAGATAAAAAAGTAAAACAATAATAAAGAAAAAATGTTGATTCCCCTACTTTTCAAATAGAATTCATCATTGGTTTTCTAACGATTATTATTCAATTGATTTTGTTGTCTTAGATTTCAAATTAATTAATGTAACTTCTCTATCAATGTAACAAGCTAACATGTTATAAATCACAATGTGAATGATTTTATAATGGTTAACATTCAACCCAATATCACTCTACAAAATTTGGATTTTACTTTATGCACTCATAGTATTCTCACTTTATATTTGACAATTATGCTTTGCGTTATTTCATTATTCTTCTAGTATATCATACTTCTTGTGTTCTTCATCTTAGTCTTGGTACTTATAATACATTGTTCAATTTGACCCTAATGCATATTCATTTGAGTATATTCTCCATATCTTCAATATCTTCATCTTTCTTCAATTTCTTCATCTTTCTTTATCTCGAAGATCTTGATATAACAATAAGAGTGTATTGCTTCTTGTGAATTAACAATTCTTTCCAGTTTTTGCGATTCTTCAATTTGAATTTCAAACTTCATTGTAACGTTGTAGCTTTGATCTTCTGAATATTCTCTTGCAGTCTTTAATCTACAAAATATTTTCCTTCCTCATGCGATGGCAAACACCCTAGCCATTGCTAAAAGGATATAAGAGGAATTGGCTTCATCTGAGCTAAGCATGCCCACATTAATGATCAACTAGGTTAAAGAAGTTGTGAAAACCTAGTCTAGGTTTCTTTATAAATATTTAAATAATATTCGGGCCTTGTATTTTGGGCCGATTAGTATAGGAAACTTCATTTTGGGCTTTATATAATGAGCCAAAATAGATTAGGAATGTTGGCCAACTTAAGTCAACTTGGGTCAAGGCCTAAGGTTGACTAAATGGGGCGCATAAGAGAGAATTGACCAAAGGTAAAAGAGTAGTCTTGAAACTTGATGAGAAAGGCATGATGGAGTAGTGGCCATGTAGCACTCTCCTAATGGAGAGAATTTGCTAAGAGTTGTGGTCATGTGTCATTATGTAAGTGGAGAGGATTTCTCTCATGTAGTGGCCACATGTCCACTTCTCATTAGATAAGATTTCTAGCTTACTCTCCAAGTTTTCCAAGATAACTCTTTTATGGTTTGAGACCACTTGCTCCTATAAATAGAGAGAGCTTAAGACCTTGTAAAAATCATTCATGAATATAGTTGAGATGACTCCATACTCTTCTCTTTTTGTGAATCAACTTAGGCTAGAGTTCCCCTTAGTGACTTCCTCTAGCCTCCTTCCTTTAGTGTTGGCCTAAACTCACTTGAGAGCTTCGCCAAACACCATTTCCACACCTTTTCTTCATTACATCTTCTGGCTTCTGCGCCTTCATCTTGATCCATGGAAGTCTCACCAATTCCACATGGCTTCTTCTTGGTTCCTCTCTCTTGAAGAATGACTTATCATGATGATTGGTTGAAAATAATATGAAATTTGCACTCTTCAATAAGAGAATATTTTTTTTATATTATTTTCTTCAATCAGCCTTTATATTCTTCAAATATATCTTCAATCATATATCACATAATATCATCAAGCAATGTTGAGCCCTTGAAACTTGTTTCATAATATTCTAATATGATATTCTCTTTATTAATTCAACCATCAATCTCATCATTCAGATATCTATGACCATATCAAACATGATCTCTATATCACCTAGTGATTTGTTGACTTTTTTTGCACAATATGATGATCATATCTTGACTCATCTAATAATTATGATACTTGTGTAATGCCTGTTTGACTTTACTCATATAGTCAACCTTCCATTCGATTCGTCTAATGAAAGTAATTAGTGACAGATCTTGATCAAAAAGTTTGAAGAGGCCAAAATAATATATTCAAATTTTATATATTTAATTATTATTATTATTATTAATATAACAAAAATATATATAATTTAGTATTGAAATTCTTGTATGTTTTTTCTTAAAGCATTTGTAGTTTTGAAATTGTATTTGATATGAAACCCATTTTAAATAAGTTTTTCTAATTTTATCTCTTTCCTTGAATGTTTCCATATTTGAGAATGTTTTTCTTATAAGTTTCAAAGAATTAATATGAAACATTCCACCTATAATTCAAAATAATTAATATATGAAACGTCTCACTTATAATTCTTTGAATCTTAAGAAATGGTTATCTAATTCAACAATTGAAGTAAATTTGTATTGTTTTTATCTTCAAGAATATCTTTCCTTTGATCACTTTAAAAAAAATGAATGTATTATTTTATTTTTCATCAATATACCTATTTAAAAAAATTAAGACTAAAAAATAATTTATTAAAATCTAATCAAAAATTAAGAGATGTAATTACTACAAAAAAAAAATTATAATCTAGTCACATTTAAGTAATGGTTATGAAAAAACATATAGTACATACTTTTTTTTATATTCATAAAAAAATAATATACAAAAAACTCATAAGATGAAAAGAAAAAACTAAATATTAAACTAATATTTTTCTTTCAAGAGCAAGGACAGAAACACCTTTTTTATATTAAAACAGAACGGATGAGAACTAAGAGCGAGAGAATGAATTTATATCTAACTTTCTATTTCTTTTTTAAAACAAAAAACATAAGAGAAGATTAATACAATATGTGAGAAACTTAAAACTTAACATGAGAGAAAACAAAAAAATATCTCAACAAATTTTATTATTCTTTATTATGTTTAATTTATTATTTTATTATTTATTAATATTAAATATTATATTTTGAAAAAATAAAAATCAATGTAAAAAATAAAATAAAAAATCTTGGGGGGCCATGGCCCCTTGCGAACCTTCTAATGTCTGTCACTGGAAGTACTTGTCTAGTGGGGATGTTCAACATTCAGCTTCAAGAGTTAACTTTGACTCGTCTAATATTGATACTTGTCTAGTGCTTTTGTTATGCTTGCGTGGACTCGTCTAACACACTATGTTGACTCGTCTAGTGCTCGCAGTAGTCTAGTGCCTTGCTTGTTATGTTTACTCATGTGGTCAATGTACTTGTATACTTAGTTTAACAAAGTTTGTACTGTTTAAGTCGTCTAGTGGCTTGGTCACTTCTGATTAACGCTTTTGGTGACCTTGGTCGTCTAATAAGCTAGTCGTTTAATGACCTTGGTCGTCTAGTTCACCTTGTGACTCTTCTAATCAGAACTTTTGACTAAGGTCGGTAATCTTCATTTTCTTTCTTGCTTGCGAAGTTTTCAAATTTCATTGTCCTTTTTCCATACTTTATTTAAAACTTCATGAACACACATTAGTGAATAAAGGCATATATATATATATATATATGTGTGTGTGTGTGTATGTGTGTGTGTATGTGTGTGTGTGTGTGTGCGTGTGCGTGTGTGTGTATGTAAAATCATAGTGAAAAGCATTTCAATAATTGGGTTGTTTATTGGTTTATCTAATGGTCTAATATTTGATTTATCTTACCCATTCTCTATCCAGTCCTATGTAAGTATATTATCAAAGTGTCTTTATCCACACTAGAACATTATCATACTAACTTAATTCTCCTGTTTCATTATGGATTTTGTTATCATCAAAACCTATGTATTGTTAGGCTCATCTAATGGAGTCTTTCAACGTATACTTTACTTACTTTTTAGAATATAAGGAATATGTTGGCTAAAGCAAAAGACTTAAAGATTTTGAATGATGACAAAGCAAATTAGAAGATAATTTGAAGACAAGATTTCAATGTTTAAAGTCCTCTTGTAAAATAAGTTAATCATGTTGTAAAGTTGTTTAGAGTGACTTAGAATCAACAACATGCTCTTAATCTCTATGGTTTCTCTTATTTTTGTAAAAACCACCGTGATAATTGATTATCACTTAGAATAATCGATTATCTTAATTTGTGTTCAATTTTTTGAAAATCCACTGGAGTAATCAATCATCTCCCTAGATAATTGATTAGTTGCTCGAAGTTTTGTTTTTAGAAAACGCACGGGAATCATCGATTATCATAAGTGATAATCAATTATCCTTGACATTTTGAACATGTTTGTTCAGTTTCTAACCTAATTTTCAAAACCTCTATCTTTAAAGATTGCAATGTGTCTTCGAACTTACCCTTTTGAGATCCAAAGTTCTAGTGATGTGTTTGCAAAGAGTTTCTCTGAGTGTTTTTAAAAGAGCTTTGAAAAGCCTAGTGTGAGTGGAGCAATAAATTTTCCTAAGAGGGATTCTTGGGAGATTGAGTGCTGCTACTGTTGCTAGGAAAGTTGTTCATGTTTTCTGTGTGATTCAGAGGAAGTTTTCTTTCATATCTTATGTCTTCAAGAGATGTGTTTTCTTTTCCTTAATCTTTTAATTTGATTGTACTCTAATCTTTATAGTGATTAAGTTAATCTCTTTGTTTAAAGAGATTAAAAACTGGACATAGAATCTTTTGATCTGAACTAGTATAAATATGTGTTGAATCTTCTTCCATATCTCTTTAATTTATTTGTTGTTGCATTTAAGGGCCCTAAGGGTTTAATTTAAACGGTAAAATTTAGAAAATTTTTAAAAGTATTAATTTTATTAATAAACCAATTCACCTCCATCTTGATTTTTTTCTATTAACAAATTATTCCGCTACACATTTACAACAGAATAAAATCAAAGGGTATCGTGAAAGGAAATTGTCATTTAATTAAAAAATTTCATAATTTTGGTGACTTTTATTATAAGTAACTCAAAATCAATGATCATATAAGGAGTATACAAACTTCCATTGCCTAATAAGCTTTTTTTGTAAATATTCTATAGCTCTTAATTTAAAATTCAAAAGTTTACCCTCGACATCTCCATAAAGTAAAAAGTGTAGTTTTATGGATAATTAGTGAAAAACTTATGATTTTTTAGGAGCAAAGGTTCAAAATTTTGTTTGATTCAACAACAAAAATAAAAGTTCCTAAGTATATTGGTGTTACTATTTTCACACAAGGATAGATTGGACAAGAATAATGCTAATGGAGCTAGTAAACAACCTTAATGAATTTCTAAGTCAGAAATGAACTTTTCAAAGCTCTTAATTAACCAAACTCGTAATTCTGAAGAATCTGGGAATAAGGTAAGTATCTTCGTCTGCTAATGATTACGAAGCATAATGTATGGGATGGTGTGTAGCACACCAAATTTGGTGCATGATATGAGTGTTGCTAGCAAATTCATGAGAGATCCTGGATATGGATTCATTAGGAAGTTTTGAAGTGGGTGTTAAGGTGTGTACGAAGGATTGTATTGTCTGGTCTGATGTACAAACGATAAATCCATAACAAAGATGCTATAGAAGGGTTTGTAGACATAGACTATGTAAAGAATGTTGATACCATAAAATCTCTTTATAAGCATGTTTTTACATTGTATGGAATAACAATATGTTCAAAATTCAAACTACAATATGTGATAGTTTTTCTACTAACTACGATGAGTATCCGCCTCTTTCCTTAGACCGATGAGCTCTCTTAGTCGCATGCCATTGCATTGAACCTCTATAAAATGGACTCGTTGGATCTTCAATCACTATCACCGTTGTCAAGACAGGCTTCCAGGCTTAGAGTGGGAACGACGACAATTAGAAAATTATTGTCTTTGTCTGCATTGTCATTGCCTTCGTCGAAGAAGGTGGGTGGTGGGATTGTGTCATTGGAAAGAAGGGAATTCGAGAGGGAGAAGAAGATTTAGACTCACATGTAGTCACTTTTCAGGCAGTGTTACTACCTATTGTTCTTGCAGAAACAATAACAGATTATTATGGGACACAAATTTCATCTTATCTCAATCTATGAACCTCTCAGACGAATACTTTTCGGCCTAATTCGACATGTCTTCATTTTTTTATGCTTAATGGAACATTTGGGGGTTACTTGCAGAAAAAGGTTCCGACGATCAAGTCATCAAAAGTTTTCCAAGTCAAATCTCAATTTTTAGTATTAATGAATTGCGTACTTTTAATTGTTGGGGTCCACCTGTATTTATAGAATATTAATCATATTTTGCTTTGCTTATGTTGGTCCTCATTGGGCTCGTATGAACCTGATTAAGGCTCACGCTTCATATTTAACATTTGGTCCCGAGGGCTTAATTGCTTTATCCTAAGTTAGGGTAGGCGGCTTTTACTAGTTAAGGAAGGATTGTTTGATTTATATAATTTGGTCGTCATGTAAGCGTTGTCTCATCTCACCGTATAGTCAATTGTCTAACCTCTATGTTCTAACTAGTGATTTTAGATTTCATAAGTCAGTGGTTAGGTCTGAATATTCTGTCTTAGCGGCTAACCTTGAATATTGGTTCATGTTGATTTTATCTGACCACTATAATACACTTATTTAAAAAAAGAATCACATTTACTCTATTTGGAAAATATAAAAACTCAATTAAGTAAAAAAAGTATAAAAAAAATTCAATTATAGACTTAGATAAAAGATCCAAAATAATAAGTAAATTGACTTAACTTATGAATAATATGCTTAGCTTATGTAGCGGTTTAGGATTTTTTTTTCCTTGCAGTAAATAAAAGTAAACATGAGTTTCTAATAAGTTTTTACATTCAGTAATTATCAAACAAATGTTCATTGTTGTATGTCCGTTCGCACATTATATAATCATACTATTTAACATTTATTATTACATAACAATGTAATTTATTTATTATGCATATATTATCTATTCCTTAAAGATGACAGTTTTTAAAATACTAATAAGTCAAAACTATATTAGCAAGTTTAAACATCTAATTAATTAGTGTAAACTAGTGTATAAATAACACGAATCTTTAAATTAGATTAAAAAAATAAAATAAGAAAAAAAAGGGACTAGTTGAGCATATGATCGGTCGGCAAGGATGTCGCAATCCGATGTCTGTTTGTGGCAATTAGTCCGCCAGATACACAGCATCAACTAAAAGAACAATCAGTTGAATTTTGTCTCTCTTTATTTTTTTTCTTCTTTATCATGATTTGATTAACACTGTTTACACATTACCGTCTTAATAATGGGTTATTTAAAGACTCTATATATTATGTACGGTGGGAGATGAAAAAAATAATCATGATAATATTTTTTGTGTTATAATAAATAACATAAAAACCTATTAATCTATTCTGATTTATTACAAAAGTTAATTAAAAAACCCAATTTTATCTATTAAATAAAATTTTATTTTAACCCATTCATTAAGCATTTTCTATGGATATATATGTTCCGACCCATTCACACACACACATATTACAAATATCTGTTTGAAAACTTTTTTTAAAGGCTAAATTTAAGAAAGAAATATTTATGATAAAATTAAAATGAGATGGATGGACTGATTAAATGTATTTTTGTGACTATGTTTTTCTTTACAAAATATTTGTCCTTGAAAATTAAGAATACATATACATGACACTAAAAGTGATATGAATTTCTTTCATGTAGTTTCCTATGTGTAGTACTCCTTTCAAATTATCTTCACTAAAGAATGATTTTATGTCCAAATGTCATGAAACTGTAACCAACAATTTGAAGAGATTTTGATTTATGATAAGGTTGGGTTTTAACCAAAACATTTGGTTCAATACCATATCATGTGTTTACAATCTATTTTTAGAGTTGAGAAACGTGAAAGACAACTTGAACATCAGAAAATGATGATGGTAGGATATATCTATAAACCAACTTTATCAAGAATATTTATCAAGAATATAGAAAAAACCAACAAATATTAAATTATTTTTTAGGTCTTTGGGCTAAAAGAAACTCGTAAAAATATACACCGCCGTATATTAAGCTTTTTCTCACGGTCAAAAGGTCAAAAGACATATGTGAAGACGGTTTCAGAGTCGTTGATTAAGATGTTGTAACGTTCCATTTAATACATGCTTAATTAAATGAAACATCACACCGAATAATATAAAGAGTAAAGTTGTTGAGTATAATGTCACTCTTTACAGATATTCAAGGTACTTAAAATGAAATGCTAAGGCACACCACGATGCCTGATAACAAGACATACAAATAGATCGACAATATTAAAAAAAAATGCTTAGAGAGCATATAATAAATGGGCCACAACCCAAAAAGGAAAACTCGAAAATAAGAGGATCTGACCTAAGACAAGCTAAGCAGCGGAATCTCCATCAACCTGACGACCACGGGGAGTTCTCGCATTTGCTCCCATCAATAAATTGATGATCATCGCAAAAAGAGAAAATCACACACATAACATACAAACAAGCAGAAAGGGTAAGCTAGAGTAGAAAACGATTTATCATGCTATGACATACAATTTTATAGACAAAGATACATACGTCAACCAAGCATGTGAAGACTCGCAAACAAAACACTACAACTCAAGACACGATTATCCGGATCCATATAATTAGTCGGATTCACCGGATGCTTGCACTTATGGTGGCCTCTACTGCTCTACAAAGCCAATTGCTAATGAGTTTCACCCTACCACTCACAAGGTTAGCCTTCAAACATATAAGGCCATTATCCTGCCAAATACTAGGGTCTCCTACTACTCACACCACTTGAGTCAGTACGCTCTACGTGAGACTCACTGACTCCTTAAAATGTCAGGATGCAATCCTTACTTGAATCCTTACTAAATTATATAATGAGGAACCACTACGAACTTAGTGGAATTACGTCCTAAGCATGAGGCACCACCATGAGCTCCCACTAACAGGGGTAATGGAATTACGTCTTGACTAATGAGGCACCACCATGAAACCCTCGTGGAATTATGTCCTGACCAATGAGGCACCACCATGAGATCTCACCTAAAGATTCATGAAATTACGTCCTAACCACACCAAAAATCATGTTTCTCCAACCAACACAAGGTCATTATACATACCAATTCCATTTCAACCTTTGAATCCAACCATCCCATTCCTATTACATGCCAAGATCATGCCAATTCCAGCCCATAAACCACATATATAATACATACAAGGCATCTTACATAACTTTGTAAAGTAGCACACTAGCCAAACATTTGAAATCATATGTCCAATCAACATCATCAATCTCGCTCCGACAAAGGAGCCCTCGCTTAGGCGAGAGAAACCCCTCCCTCAAGCTGCCAGGTTTCGCTTGGGCGAGATTGTAATAGTGGGCACGTCAATGTCTCTCTCAAGCTAGCGCATCTCGCTCAAGCAAGTGGGTTTCGCTTAGGCGAGCCCTCGAAACAGAGAAGGGGTGAGCTACAGCTGTTCTCGCTCAGGTGAGAGCTCCTCACTTAAGCAAGAGCTTTCGTTTTGAGCGACCAACCCGCTCACAAGTTCCCCTACGTGCCAAAACCATATTCAAGCCACTCCCGCAATACAAGCACATATTTTCATGCAACCAACAACATATATCAAACACCCAACACGTAAAATCAACCGAACAGGCATATGAACTTGAAAACAGTAAAAACCCTAGCTTCCCTTACCTAGAAAATGCTAGCAAATAACCCCGACACCTAAGCAAATAAGTACGATAACTCCTATAGAAGATTCGAGAGCTGGAAACAGCGAATGAGATAGAACACATGATTACTACTGTGAACCCTAACTAGAATCATGAAAATCAAACGAAAGGAGAAAAATATGAACTAAAAGCAACTTACGTGAGTGGAAAAATGGGTTAAACTCATTTGAAGGCGAATGGGTTTCAAAACCCTAGCGGAGCACTATTGAGGGGAAATGAGAAGGAAGGAGCTGTTTTTATGAAAATGGAAGAAATGAGAAGGTGAGGCTGATTTAGGGCTTTAGGCACCCTATAGGCCAACCTTAGGCCCAACTGATTAGGGTAGGCCCTTAAAAATTAGGGCAAAAACAATAACGACTCAAAAACCTATTGTCATATTGCATACAGAACCACGACGGTGTAAAGATCCTAACCATGACGATGTAAAGATTTGTCTTGAAAGCTGCCTGAGACCATAAAAGAAAATAAGTACAATAACAGTTGGTGTTATAATCATTGTTATAAATTAATTTTTAAAATAACATAAAAATGTATTCCACGACGGGTGGAGTGTTAACCGTCATCAAATATAGTTATGTAACGACAGTTATGGTTAAAATTGTCGTTGTATTTTGAATTTTTTTAAAAAAAGTGGTTGGAATTTTTGAATAAACCCAAAACCTGTAATTAATTCCACACAGATATCTAGAGACAGTTCCAAATATTAAATGATCTTTAATTGTTACAATTAACTAATATATTAAAATTAGTATAAATTAACTCTAAGTTTAATTCTCTAGTTAGAAAATACTTTTCCCACACTTTCCAAGTGACCCTTATAGTATTGGCAGTCGAGCTACCACTCAATATAATTTGTCCATTAAAAGCACTAAAATTAAAACAATCAATGTTAGAAAACATGACATTGTATATTGAAGGTGAATGTATAATAGAAGGTGTTTCTTAAAATAAACTTACGTATCTATTATGCTCTTCAAATAAGGGGGAGGACGTTTATGACAAAAGCAAAATCGAAAAGTTGTACGCTCTAGTACTGATACAACTAGTAGTTTTCAATGACAACAACATTGAAAGTCAGTTTAAATATATTTAAAATGCAAAATCTATACGTGATGGAATCACAAATAGGGATATACTTACTTTTCTATATATGGAGCAAGGTAAACTTGTTTCTTTCGTTGCATTATGGAATTAGTGATGTACGCTTTTGTTCCAACATTCTTGTTACCCATTGGAGTCATGAAATGAGGGTCTATAAATCCATATTTGTCATCCTTTCTCGTTTCCATACACAAATCATGCAAGTACCTAATTTGATAATGAAAACACATATTTAATATGAAAGAAGTTAACTAATAAAAATGATTTAAAAATTACATCATCCATAATTACATAATAGACAAATTTAACTCCTCATTGCTTGCTATGATCTCCATCAAACCAGTTTTATATATGTACAATGGAAGCTCGATATCTTTGCCAAACATAGTGGCATCTCAAGGAATCGAAGTTGCATATGTACTTATGGTTGCACCAAACTCCAACAATGTCGTTATTGGATCCTCTCAATTTTTTTATACATGCAAATTTGTTTCATGTTGCTACACATTAAACAAACATGACATTAGTTTGGATACTACATACATACTACATATGTAACAATATTAGTGGATATACAAACCAATTCAATGTGTAGTGTCATCCTTATGAGATGTTTCGACCAAACGATGAAAATTTTCAATGTTTACGATACAATACCAGCCTTTGATGTAAGTGTAAAAACTACAACATCACCATAACATACAATCTCCACCATAACCTTTACCAAATGAGCGTGGAGACACTCACCATGTAACATGGTGGAACCTGCAAAGCATTTACCGTGGGCCAGCAATTGGAAGGGAAATACATAATCAACCAATGTGTAGAACTCACATTGGGAACCAAAGCCAATGTAACCCACCATTTCAGCTACAACTGAATAACTCCCTTTAGTGCTAACACTGACACCGGGAGAAAGGTCGGGTTGTACTATAGTGGGGAGCTTTTGCGAGAGTAGTAAGCTCTCTAGTCGCTTGTCAAATACTTCCATCATCGTTTGTCACTCTAGTCTCATCTCCTAACGCTCTTGTCTGATCTGCTCTCATTCTTCTCTCATCTCCTCTCGTAGTTGCTATACCAAGTCAACTTTCATTTTTTGCAAGGCTTCCTCCTTATTCACATTAAAGGATGAATGATATTGGCGTTGTGATGACCTTCCAAAGTAACTTTGAATCCCCACACTGTATCCAATTATAACATCCCAGATGGATATTACTTAATAAAAAAGTTTATATTTGAAAATAAAATTTCAACATAATTATTATTCCCAAAAAGCAAGAAAATTTAAAATTTTAATTGCAGCCAATTAAAATAAAGTCGCAAACCATTTAATACAAGTTCTAAATCCACAACCAAACAATAATTTAGATTACAAGTTCCAAAACACACGTCTTTCATAAAATCCCAATCTCTAGACCTCGCTCTGTCTCTATGCCTCACCATCAACACCTGGATTATCATTTGCTCCTGTGTGATAAGTCACACGATCATCGCCAAACACAAACAGAAAAGATGAGCTCAAAGGAATAAACGGGCACAACAATAACATAACCCCTCACCCAAAGCATTCTAACTTAACAGAATACACGTTCTTAAACCCTTATTACCCAAGGAATCCTGAAATCATCGTCTCATAGCCCATATGAGACTAGACTATTCATTCATGTCATACTCACACTTGACGATAGCCTTAGGATATTTCATGCTTCCACGAACCTGCCTGTTCATGGTCCAACCTTTACAAACCTCCCCGCTCATAGTCCAACACACATGATCCATCCAGTTAGGAACCTCCCCGTTCGCAACAACTCGTGTGAGCACAAAACTTATGAACCTCCCCGCTCGTATCCTTATACGAGAGTATCATCAATAAGAACCTCCCCGCTCATATTAATCACATGTTTCATCACCAATCACGAATCTACTCGCTCTTGATAAAGTCAAGCATATCCTGGCCCAAGCTCGTCATCTCCAAACATGCAAAACACTTAAAGTCATCAACCGAACCTATATGAGATTAACACATACTTAACCATGGTCATAAAGATATCACATGCTTCCACAAATATGTCCACTCGTGGTCCATGTCTATGAACATCCCTACTCGTAGTCCAACATGCGTGAACACCTACTATGAACCTCCCCACTCATAACAACCTCAAGTGTTAGCACAAAACATACAAACCTCTCCACTCGTATCCCCACATAAGAGTACATCCAATACTAACCTCCCTGTCCGTATCCATCACGCATTTCCAATTCCATTACGAACCTCCCCACTCGTAATTTATCCACGCATATCCCAAACTAGAGACCATCACAACAAACCATGCAAAACACACCACAAAAGTCCTTTGCCCCTACACAATCGCCAGGCACAGCCTAAGTGTCGCTAGGCGAAATTAGACTGCAGATTGCCTGGCAGTCAACACTCACCGCCAGGCACCACGCATTCCAGGACTCACTGTTTTGTAGCTATCGCTTGGCGGTTCAATCTACACCTCCAAGTGCTACACTAGGAAAGCGAATTTTACTGGTTTAGGTAATGCAAAAACCATTTTTCACACTAATGATCACAAACACATATCCAGAATACCAAATTGCATATTTTTTCAATTTAACATGTGCCTCAAAAATCGTCTCCTCACATCTCAAATTCATCAAGCGCATATAAGTACACATACCTTTCCAAATGGAAACCATCCAACGCTTAAATTAGACCAGATATAAGCCATGCTTATAGGAATTATAAAACAACAATGGAGAGTAATTTTATAAAAGATAAAACTACTTATGAGCCAATATGTTATTCAATTAAATAAAAATATTGTAGTTACTTACACCCAAAATGATTCACAGTAAATGCAAAACCCACGAAAGCTTAACTCATGTATATATATATATATATATATATATATATATATATATATATATATAATATCTTGCAACTACTGCACACTAATTTTAATCCACATAAAATAATAATTTTTCCTCCCACCTAATATCACAATACCATAGTGTATCAAGTATTTCCTTATACCCGTAAAATAATTTTTGTAACAATAATTTGAAATCAAAACCTTTTAGTATACGCATATAATATCGAAACCACCACAATTTTGTTTTCTTGTTAAAGAACTAATAATATTTATATATTATACCACTCTCATATGCAAAGATTTATACATCCACATCCTGCTAATATTTTTTATACAACTAAAAGAATTAACTTTCATACCTATACGTAAAAAAATTGTGTTTTCCTCTTCTTTTTTAATATAGATATCATTAATATATTTTATGTATATTTATTTCGTACGTTTGAACAACGCCAAAAAGAAACTAAATAAAACACATATGATAATGTTAATTTTCATGCAAGTTTACATATTATATATCTTAAACCATTAATACCTTATTATTAAAAAGGACAACATGCACTTTAACCACAAAAATACAGAATATTTATAAATTAAAGATTCATTACCAATACATAATACTAAAAATTAAACCATGAAATTTGCCCTTTAAATATACGTTGTATCTAATTCATCACAACTCTAACATGTTAGATTATGAATCTTATATAAATCATAAGAAACATCAAACCATTCATACAATAAGTTATTCCCAAATATTAAGAACAGTTCCGAATATCAATAGTAGAATGCGGAAGTGTACCTATAATTAGGAACAATATAGATGGAAGAGTGGTGGTACCTGATCTTCCAAAATAGAATCAATGAAAGATTATAGATTATTTACTTGTGAGACTATACTGCTCGCTTTCTGGTAGGTTTTTTTGGAGCGGATCTTACAAATGTATTTTTACGTCGTCATAAGAACTAATTAATGGGTATCAGTTTTATAACCTTACCAGTAGAGACCAAGGACCTCTCAACATGTTCCTAAATACTTAAGTCTATCACAGACCGTTCATTGAACAATCCAACCCATCACGGACGGTTCATCAGAAACCCAATATGTATTATCCATAAATTAATAATAATTGTGCAATATAATTTATATTTACAAATAATATAATTTATTAATTAATGTTAATCCACAATAATAATAAAATAGAGAATAATAATTTTATATAATAAAATTATATAAAATATAACAATCTCCCACTTGGATAACATTAATAAATAAATTAATTATATCAATTACAACATAAGCACAAATACCAATTAAGAAATATAAGCATAAATCATAAAGATAATATCCGATAGGGATACATACCATATGCTTAGATTCCGATAGGGATACATACCATATGCTTAGATTTCAAAAATAATTGATAATAAATAAAATAAAAACAAACATAACAAATATGTGATCCCAAAATGGTTCAAACATTTTATATGTTGAAAAAGATGTAATGAAACTGACGTCATTACATCTCATGAAAACCATTATAATATAAAGGGTACATTTCAGACTCCCACTAACCCAGTACATCAAAAGACTTAACCACAGTCATATGAGTTACATGAATTTGAAAAATTCCAATAGGTAAGTCTTTAGTTAGTGGATCTGCTAGCATATCTTATGTAGCAATATGTTTAATCTGAGTCTGAAAATCCAAAGCTTTCTCTCTAACAAACATAAATTTTATATCAAGATGCTTTAAGCATTAGAACGTATGTTGTTTTTAGAGAAATGCAAGGTAGTATTATTTCCACAATATATTATAAGTAACCTAGAAATACTTTAAACAATTTGAAAGTCAAAAAAACCAAATTTTAAGCCACATAATTTGACAAGAGCTTCATAACAAGCAATATACTGCCTTCAGGAGTAGTTATAAGAGTTTGTTTAATCCTCTTCCGAGAAATAGCTTCTCCTTCCATCATAAAATCAAAGCTGGAAGTAGATTTTCGGTCGTCAGTGCAACCGTCAAAACTAGAATCAAAAAAACAAAATTAGAATAATTAATGACCTGAAGTTGATCAGACTTCTTATAGGTCAACATGTGATCCTTGGTTCCTGCAAATATCTAAAGAACTTTTTTAACGGCTTTACAAAGACCCAAACTTGGGACACTCAAGTATATCCCTACAAAATTAAAGCAAGAAATTTAAAGGGACGGATACAAACTTGAGCATACATTGGACTAAAAATAGCGGAAGCAATTATGGAACTTTTTCCAATTCAACTCAATCATTATCTATCAATTTTAAGGACATTGACATTTAGAGAGCTTGTCACTTTTTTGAATAGGTGCTACACATGAGGAGTAAGAATGCATGTTAAACCTTGAGGATCAATGTATCCTTCCTGAGACCATCCAAGAATGCCACAAGACCTGTAACGAAAAACTGAATGCCCAGAACAACAGAGGCATCGCCAAGGTCCATCATATCAAAGTGGTTATTTAACATAAATTTTGTCTCAGTCAAAAGTTCAACCCTACTACTAGCAAGAAGAATATCATCAACATATAAGACAATAATGACGAATTGACTCCCACTAGCTTTCAAATAAATGCACTGATTTGTGGTATTTTCCTTGAAACCAAACAAATGACTACCTAGTCAAATTTCAAATACCATTGTTCATAAGCTTGGCTCAGCCTATAAAAAGACTTATTCAACCTATAAACCAAATGTTCTTTTCCTTTTCCAGCAAAGCCATCAGGTTGAACCATATAGACATCCTCATGGTGTATTTCAACACCATTAGACACACCCTGTTTGAGTGTTCTCATTTCTTACAAAAAGCTCTCTAAACAGTAGTGGACTCAAGAGTAAGAGCTGAAGGCTCTTCTTCTCTCAAAGATATTCAAAGTTTTGATTGAAATCAATTGCATGAACAAAGAAGTCGATATCAAAACGACAAAGAAACATCTGATATGCACAATTATTATGCAATAAAAATGTAATGTTTCTGGATACACACCCAAACATGCATATAATACCAAATTTCCTATTCACTATGTCCCGCCTAAGGGTCCCGAATCATAATAAATAAGAAATATAATTAAGAAATAAAAGACAATGCACAACTCATGTCATAAAGAAATCTAATAACGATAGGGTACAAGACAAAATTAACATAAGATAAAATTCAAAGTACATCATATCTCAAGAAATAAAATAACATACAAGTATGATTGACATTAATGTAATATAAAATTAATTAATGAGATAATTAAATTATCTCATTCACACAAAATTACATACAACTGCACTCACGATAGGCGAGTTTACAATCATATAAAATTATATATCACTTATGCTTAACAAAATATAATAAAATTTTGTTATGCATGAACAACCACTTAAATAATTACATAAACATGTGAACATTTACAAATAAGGGTTAAATATTTTAATTCAAGTATAAACATGCTACCATAGAGAACATAACACAAAATTAAATTTTATTTATGAAATAAAATAAATTATTTCATCCATACAAAATTTCATACGACTTATCCAAGATAGGTAAAATCACAATTATATGAAAATATATTACTCATTTAATTTTTAATTTAAATGAATGGATTCCTTAAAAATGTAATTAAATAAAGCTCAATAATTGATCCATCAATTAAAATAAATAAGCAAAATCATGCACCCATTCAATTAAACATAATTCCTTAATGCACCAAAATATAAACATAAATACTAGGTAAATACTAGGTGCCTTTACTTTCCCTAATTGAATGCCAATTTAATATGCAAAATAATAATAATAATAAGAAATTTTAATAGAAAACCTTTATAGCATTCAATAAGCATTACCATAGTAACATATGCAATTTGCTTCATCCATTCAAACCTCACAAAAGTAACGCATTTTCAGTTCATGACTTTTATTTTGCAATTAGAGCATGATTTATTGCACTAATTCTTGATGCAATACTTATGCACGCATTGAAAAGAGGAATAGCTTTTCCAATGACGTTTAATCCTAGGCTTTTAAAACCCAGAAATAGGGGTGCATTCAGTAACATATATTTTTAGTATTTATACACGTAACATGAAAAATTTCAAATCAATTTCAGTGGCACCAATGCAAGATACACTAACGAGGGCAACAATCTTGCAAGTCATGTCTTTTATTTGCAATTAATTATGACCCAAATTTTGCCAGTGTACTCACAGCACTGGCCCTAGTGTGTCCGGAGCCTTATCTTCACTTGAAAGCCAAATCCATGTAACATAGGGGTTTTTCACTTGAATGCCAATTACATGATTTCATGCAATCAAATCAATTATATATACGTGAAAAGGCTATTCACTTTGTTAATAACCATTGCAAGTATTTCAAATTAATCAGAAAATATTTCTTTGCTCAAGCAAATCTATAAACAATAGTGTATTTGATGATGCAAAATTCACTTTTCCAATCAAATTGATCAATAGTGACCACAATGAGCATTGATATAAAATATTAAAAACAAATTCAGAACGATACTAAGAAAACAAAAAATTCCAGACTATTATTTATCAACTTATTAGACAAGACGGATCAGAAGTGCTTTATGAATCTCGATAACAGAATACTTCCCCAGAAGAATAAATGAACCAAAAAAAAATTAGTGGTTACTCTAGGAGTCGTACAGAAACCCAGAATAGGGAAAACCACATAACCCTCCGAAGGCAAGACTGTAAACTGAATAGAGGAGCAGGGAAGTAAACACAAGGAATCATGCCCATTATGATCTCTCCAACACTTATATGGGTCACGCTACCAGGCAATCAGTATGATAACAAGAGAACCATGGTCAACTTGGTCTTCTTTATAGGATCAAACAGAGAAGCCTGCAAAGACCTTGCAGATTCTCCCCTATGAGAGACGACATTAAAACTGGGGAAGCCATTGCCACGCCACTATTGTAGAACGCGCCTCATCAGGGAAGCCCTTTCGAGACCACAAAAACAGATTAGGGAAAACATCTTCTTGTCGTCGCTGGTGGCGAACCAAGTCTGCAAAAGCGCCCCTCAGCAGCCACTATAAATTGCGAAGCATCACAGGCGACGAACTAAAATGCCACTATCGTTAATCACCCGACGACCTGAACGGACCCGTCCAAACAGTCGAGCCCAATCGGGTAGTCGGGCACGTTCGAGTCGTGGGGTCCGTCTGGATCTCTGGGTCATCAAGTCCGTTCGGATCGTTCGGCCCATCCGGGTCGTCCGACCCGTTCGTGTCGTCCTACCCATCCGGGTTGTAAGGTCTGTGTAGGTCGTCAGACCCGTTCGGGTCGTCGGACCCGTCCAGGTTGTCTACCCCATCCGGGTCTTCGGGTCCGTTCGGGTCATCGGGCCCGTTTGGGTCGTCAGGCTCGTCCGAGTCTTTGGACCTGCTTGACCTGTTTTCATCATTGGTCCTGTCTGGTCCGTTCAGGTCTTCGGGTCCGCCTAACCGGTTCGGGTCTTCGGGTCCGCCTTACCCGTTCGATTCTTCGAGCCTACATGACTTGTTCGGGTCTTCGGGCCTGCTTGACCGATTCACTTCTTTGAGCCCGCTTGGCCCATTCGTGTCTTTGAGCCTGTAACATCCCTAGGGAATATTACTTAAAAATAAATAATAAAAGAAAATAATTATATTAATAGTCGTCTCGATAAAAATCCCAACGCGGGAATATTTAATCTCATGAAAGCGCGCGTCAAAACTTATATCATAATTAATCAATGGTTACAAGTTCCCATTATTCGTGTTCATAATAAAACTTAAAATAATACATGTAAGAGAAAATCCTAGCTCTAATCTCAGGCTAGCCCTCACTCCGCCATCTGAACATCCTCAACACCACCTGTATCAACATCTGCTCCCGTGTAACGAATTACACGATCATCGCCACACACAAACAGAAAGGGTGAGCTGAGAAAATAAAATAACAAGCATATAAAACACAAGATAAATCATATACCCATCTTATTCATTATATATATAATTCTTGGCCAAGACCTTAACCCCAAGACTTGTCAGTCTTCAAATCATACAATTGGTTAGCCTTGGTCTCGGGAACATGATGCTCACATGAACCTGCCCGCTCGTGGTCCTGCCCTACGAACCTCCCCGCTCGTAGTCCTGCTCTACGGACCTGCCCGCCCGTAGTCCAACACATGTGATCCACCAGCCCCCGTACCTCCCCGCACGTGGCATCTCTCAACGTGAGCACGAAACATACGAACCTACCTCGCTCGTATCCCCACGTGAGAGTAACTGGATATGAACCTCCCTGCTCATATCCTCACATGTCAACACCATCCATGAACCTACCCACTCATGGCACAACATCTCCCGATCCAAGCGAAGCAACGTCGTTAGTTAAAAGCAACACACCAAGAAGCAAGAACAATACCATTTCCACCTGGCTCGGACCACACGTCGCCAGGCGAAACTGTCCCAGACCGCCTGGCAGTAACCACTGACCACCCGGTGCCAGCGTCATTCCAGAGCCACTGTTTTCTCGTCACCGCCTGGCGGAGCACATCGTGCCGCCAGGCGTCCCATGGTGCAGTATTCTCTCACGCTCAGTCTATCGCCTGGCGGTTATCAGTGGGCCGCCAGGCACCATACCAGAAGCACTCTGCAGCTGGTTTTGGCACTCGATTTGGTTGGTTCTACAATTCAAATTCCTCTAAGGTCAATTCCCTTTTGGATCTCAGTACTCAATCCTGATCTATTGCCAATCCCAATATATTTTGGTGTCACTATAGTCCATCTTTATTATTCGCACATTTCAACTAGAGCTTTCTTTATACATAAATTATGACGTCAAGTCTTAATTCACCAATGGTAGATCCCATTCTCACACCTCCCCTCTTCACAATTACACTCGTCCATAAACCCCATATGCTAAATCAACAGTACATGTATCCATCCATCATTCACCCTGTTTTCCACTCCTTTTACCCATCTCACTAGAATTCGTAGTTCCAACGTGTCTACCATTCTTCACAACTAACTTCTCCTCACTATCATTAACCTACAATATCCACTAACCCTTTAGCGTCCGATTCAGTTTCTATTCAACAACAAAATGTTCCAGTAGCGTCTTCTTACTCATTACCTTACACCCCAACAATATCCACCTACTCTCCTTTGACCTTGCCTCCTCACAAGCTACCCCTCCTTCCCAACTTCTCACCCATACTTTCCTCCCTCCCACTACACAACCTTTTCACTCATCAAGGTTCTCCCTCTCTCGCAGAAATTCCCAGTATAGCACCCAACCAGAACTGCCACACCTCATCGCCTGGCGGACAACACGGAACCGCCAGGCGGCATACCAGCACCAGGTCTCCAGCATACGTTTCTGCACTCCCTACGAACCTATCTCACTCTTCTTCTTCCCCTGTAATCACCACACTTACATTTACGTTCTGTTTAACACCCAATCTTAACGAAATTATAATCTTCGCATTCCTAAATTCCCGTTACTTCCTAATCAATCACAACAATCCCATATACGAAATTCCAATATGATCACAAACATCCCAAGCAAGAAAATCCAGGGCAATCATCCATCATACAATTATATAAAAATCATTCGTGACTCCACAGTTCGTTATACTCACCCAAATTAGCATAAAAACCATCAACCAGAACGCAACCAAGGTCGCGTCGCCGGGCAGAGACTCATCGCCGCCAGGCGACTCAAACCAAAACAAGAACATTCACCCACCTCTGATGAGCCGCCTGGCGGTAGGGATCAAACTGCCAGGCGGTTTCTGGGAAAAACCCAGAAACCCAATCGAACAGTGCAGAAAACAGATGGAAGCATGCGATTTCAATTAGTTACGAAACAGTGCAACGTACATGTATTAAACTACAACAAAACAACTCCCCTTACCTGGATTCCTTGCTAAATTCGGGTTGATATGCTTATCCCTTCACCAAAACCTCCCTAGCCTTTGCTTTCCACTCCAACCTTTACGATTTTAGCCTCACTACCTTACCCTATCAGCCCCAATCCTCTAGAAAAACTTTGCTTATGACTAACACGAACCCCCAATGCTATTTTCTCCTCTTTTAACCTTCTCTCTCACTATCACTCTCCCTTAATTGCTCTCCCTTGGCTGCTAGGTTTCTACCTTTCCACATTCATGCACAAGGAAAAATTTGACAAAAAGAAATTATTTAGTTCTCACCAAGGTTTGAACCCACACTCATGCACATGCCAAACCAAGGCCAAACCATTCAACCAATCCAGATTTCATGATAACTCCTACAATTCTAAGAGTTTATCATGACACCACGCATTCAATATATAATTACATAAAAATGCATAATTTAATAACATCCAAGTGACACACATAAGACTCGAACCCAAGTCCTCACACATAATAAAAGTCCTCTCAACCACTTGAGCTAGCACTTTTCCACGTCATAGTCCCTTACATTTATTGCTTTAAATGTTATCGCTACCCGTCCTAATTAAATAACTATTTAATTTTCCCGGGTCTTACAGAGCCCGCTTGGCCCGTTCAGATCTTTGAACCTGCTTGGCCCGTTCGGGTCTTCGGGCCCGTTTGGCCTGTTCGGGTCTTTAGGCTCACCTGATTCATCAGGTCATTGGGCCCGCCTGCCCCGTTCGGGTCATCGGACTCATTCGAATTTTCCGGATCGTTGGGCCCGATCGACTCGGGCTCACTCGAATTTTCTGGATGGTTGGGCCTGATCGACTCGTTCGATTTGTCGGACCTGCCTAGCTTGTTCATATCTTTAGGCCCGCCCAACCTCTTATGGTTGTCGGGCCTGCCCGATCCGTATAGGTCGTCGAGCAAGGCCCGTCCAAGTCTGAATTTAGCATAGTCCATCTCAACCTTTAGTCTAACCCAACTAAAAATTTAAATTGAAAATTTGGATTGGATTGTTTGGATTATCCATATTTAAAAATCTTGATTTATAAAATGGATATTCAATCCAAAATATATAAAATGTAAATTAGATTGAAATCCATATCCATTAAATAGATTTTAAATGGATTGGATTTTTAATAACATGGATTATAAATGGATTGGATTGGAGCAAAAGTGGATTGGATCAAGAAAATTAGATTTTTTGCCCACCCCTATAAGGTAGGCTCTCTCGTCTGAGCGAGCATGTGACAATGACAGTGTACGAATTCTCGCTTAGGCGAGGCCTTTCTCGCTTAGGCGAGAGTAGTCCTCGCCCAGAACACACTTCCCTCGCCTAGGCGACGAATCGAACATCATTACACAAAATTCATGATTTCTCGCTTAGGCGAGTAACTCTCGCCTGAGCGAGCTGGTCTGTCGCCCAAAACTTGGGCTCTCCGCTTGAGCGAGACGTTTGAGCAGTATTGGAGTTGAGTCTCTGCTATTTTCGCCTAGGCGAGCCTTGCTCGCCTGAGCAAAAATATTAGACGTCTCCTCTGTTCACGCACACAAACACCAGAAAAACAATATCCAAACCACATTCAATCATTACCAAGCAATAAAAAACAATGCTCAAGTCATATGGACATTATTTAGACCCAATGCAATCACCAAAATTTCGAGATTTAACCATAAACAACAGGTAGTACAAAAACCCCCATCATACTCATACAACCACGTAGGGAATTACTCATACAACATTAAAACAATTAAACCTCTAAATCACTCCATATAGAGCCCAAAAATTCATGGCCAAACACATTCATTCATGCATTTCAGACTACACGAAAATTAATAATCAAATAGACATGCAATAGAGTTCCCCTAACCTGGAAATCCTTGCTCCAATTGATCTTCTAACATTGGCTTTGTGATACCCAAGAACCCTCCTTTGCTCTCCCAAAACAAATACAACTTTTCTCTCAAACCCAAACTCACCTTTCCCTTCTGAATTTCGTCCTCCTCTCAACACTCTAGGTTTTTCAGTCTCCAAACCCTTCCACTGGCCTTATTTTGCCTTTTTTATATGTCCTTAATTATGGAAAAATGGCAAAAACGAAAATAATTAAAATTGTCCTTAATGGTTTGTTATTTTGGGTGTTTATGGTTGATAGAGGTTGTTGATAACGTTGTCGTTGACGCGATCAAATTAATAATACTAATTATAACAATTTCAGTATTGTTAAGAAAGTAGTCAACAAAATAGAAAGGGTAAAGTAACCCAAAGTCATCTCTCAACAAACATGGAATTGATTTCTAACAAATTAGTTCTTATAAAAACTATATAAAAGAGTTAGTCAAATAAAATAATAAAAATATAGGAGGATTAAGATAAACAAGAAAGAAATAGAAAAGATAAAAAGAGATAAAAACAAAAGTAAAGAAAATAGATTGATTTCATTTCTTTTTCAAAATAGATTCATCATCAGTTATCTAAAGGTTATTGCTCAATTAATTATTGTTGTAGATTTACAAATTAATCAATGTAAAGTCTCAATTAATTTGTTTGGCACTCTCACTTTTAACCAAAGTACAGTCTCAATTAGAAGTGAGAACTTTTAGATTATCCACAGTAAATTCAACCAAAGTACAATCTCAATCAATTTTTACTATGCCTAATCATGTCTATTCTTTTATCTCCTCACCAAATAAAAAGCTTAATTAATCAAAGTAAAGTCTTGATTAATTTTCGTTAGAGTAAATAGCTTTAATCAAAGTAAAGTCTCAATTATTGGTAAAAACTCATTCAATCACATGAAAGTTTCTAAATAAAATCAAAGTAAAGTCTCAATTGAATTTTAAAACCATTGGACTCATATGATCAACATGCATGTAGATTTAAAATCATTACTTTTTACGTGATTCAAAGATAAAAGACATAGATGAATGAAAACCTCAACAATAATAAAAAGAATAAAGAAATTATTTCATTCTAACCTCAGAATCCATAATGAAATTACAATGGAATCAACCCAAGAAGTTTAGCACTTCATGGAATGCAAAAGTAAAATAAAAATAGAAAGAATAATAGAGAGAAAAAGGAAACGAAATTAGGCTCCTTAAGGGTTCCAAAACTTCGAAGTCCCGAGCTTGTCTTTTCTGCTTTCCCTTGGTCTCTTTATATAGGACTTGGACTGAGCCTTTTTTTGTTGCTAAAATCTCTCAAATATCTTTTAAAATAAAGAAAAAGATAAATATTTAAAAATATTTGGAGAGATATAGACTATTTGACAAATATAGTTGGTTGATAATATCAATATCTAATATAATTAAATTAATTAATTAATTAAAGATATATGATAAATTATCACCAATTAA